>WNFV01000043.1_pt1 | contig 174383 bp, 156 predicted proteins | sample 5400101 | NCBI WGS metagenome assembly WNFV01 (sample SAMN13153361, study PRJNA577476) | soil metagenome | isolation source: 115 cm soil or saprolite under grassland replicate 1 | place: USA:California | collected 2016-06-15 | reverse complement strand
GCTGGGCGGCGCCCAGGACATCGACGCCCTGATCGACTACTTCACCGCCAACGAACCGGCCGGCATCGCCGTACCGGCGCTGAACCGGATCGTGGGGCTCGCGCCGTAACCGGTCCCTGCTCAGGGCACGGGCACCAGGTCGGGTGCCCGTGGCGCTGGGCTACCGGGCGCCCAGTCCGGCCCGACGACCAGCTCGCTCTCGCTGCCGGCCACGCGCAGCCCGATCACCCGCGTCCCAGCAGCGGCGCGCAGCACCCGTACCTGGGGACATCCGGTACGGGGCCGCTGCCAGCCGCCGTCGGGCCGGCGTACGGCGTGGTGCCGGCAGTGCGGCTCGCCGACGTACCCCAGGCGATGAAGACCCGGTGCCGGTACGAGTAGACCCCGACCGACTCCGTGCGGCCGCCCCGCTCGCGGCGGTAGAACTCGCCGCGCAGTCCGGGCACCGGCACCCCGTCGACGTCGATGTCGGGGGTGGACTTGTGCAGACGGAATGTCACCAGATCGGGGATTTCGAGCGTAACGTCTGATTACAACGAGTCACCGCCCGGTCAGGAACGGCCGGCCGGTGGTCCGGACGCCGCACCGGTCTCGGGAGTCGGGACGGGAGAGAGCCGGTCACCGGTGGGTCGGGGACGCACGTACCCTGTAGACGTGAATTCCGGGCGCCTTGAGTGGCACAAGTTCCGTAACCCCGGTCTGCTGCTGAGCCGACCTGTGACCGAGCCGTCGGAGATCGAGGCGTACGGCCTCGACCGGTGGCGCGAGCTGCCGCGCGCGCAGACCCCGCCGTGGCCCGACCAGGCCGTCGCCGACGAGGTGTGCGCCGCGCTGCAGTCGGTGCCGCCGATCGTCGCGCCGTACGAGGTCGACATGCTGCGCGACAAGCTCGCGCAGGTCTGCGAAGGCGAGGCATTTCTGCTCCAGGGCGGCGACTGCGCGGAGACCTTCGCGGACAACACCGACGCCCACCTGCTCGCCAACTCGCGCACCCTGCTGCAGATGGCGGTGGTGCTGACGTACGGCGCCAGCCTGCCCGTGGTGAAGGTGTCGCGGGTGGCCGGCCAGTACACCAAGCCCCGCTCGAACGCGCTGGACGCACTGGGGCTCCCGGTCTACCGGGGCGACATGATCAACTCGATCGAAGCCACGCCCGAGGCGCGGGTGGCCGACCCACAGCGCATGATCCGGGCGTACGCGAATTCGTCCTCGGCGATGAACATGCTGCGGGCGTACCTGTCCGGCGGGATGGCCGACCTGCGTGCCGTACACGTGTGGAACAAGGGCTTCGTGAAGGAGTCCCCGGCGGGGGAGCGGTACGAGGCGATCGCCCGCGAAATCGACCGGGCGCTGGGGTTCATGGCCGCCTGCGGCGTGGACGATGACGCGCTGCACGGCGTCACGCTCTACTGCAGCCACGAGGCGCTCGCCCTGGAGTACGACCGCGCGCTGACCCGGGTGGTCGGCGACAAGGCGTACGGGCTGTCCGGCCACTACCTGTGGATCGGGGAGCGGACCCGCCAGATCGACGGCGCGCACATCGACTTCATCTCCCGGATCGCGAACCCGATCGGCGTCAAGCTGGGCCCGTCCGCCACGCCGGAGACCGCGATCGAGCTGTGCGAGAAGCTCAACCCCGACAACCAGCCGGGCCGGCTCACGCTGGTCAGCCGGATGAGCAACCAGAAGGTACGCGACGCGCTCCCGCCGATCGTGGAGAAGGTCACCGCCGCCGGGCACAAGGTGGTCTGGCAGTGCGACCCGATGCACGGCAACACCATCGAGTCGTCCAACGGCTACAAGACCCGCCACTTCGACCGGATCGTCGACGAGGTGCTCGGCTACTTCGAGGTGCACCGCGAGCTCGGCACCCACCCGGGCGGCATGCACGTCGAGCTGACCGGCGAGGACGTCACCGAGTGCCTCGGCGGCCCGCAGTCCCTCGAGGACCACCACCTGCCGGGCCGGTACGAGACCGCCTGCGACCCGCGGCTGAACACCCAGCAGTCGCTCGAGCTGGCCTTCCTCGTCGCCGAGATGCTCCGGGGCTGACCGTGGTCGCCGGCGCGTCCACCCCGGCCGAGGACGGCCTCGTCGACCTGCGCAGCGACACCGTCACCCGGCCCACGCCGGGGATGCGTACGGCGATCGCGGAGGCCGTGGTCGGCGACGACGTGTACGGCGAGGACCCGACCGTCAACGCGCTGGAAGCCGAGGTCGCGGCGCTGTTCGGCCACGAGGCGGCGCTGTTCACCCCGACCGGGTCGATGGCCAACCAGATCGCGATCGCCCTGCTGGTGCCGCCGGGGGAGGAGCTGCTCGCCGACTCCGACGCCCACGTGGTGACGTACGAGGTCGGCGCGGCGGCCGCGATCGGCGGGATCTCCACGCGTACCTGGCCGACCCGGGGCGGCGAGCTGGACGCCGAGCTGGTCACGAGCTACTTCCGCCCGGACGGCTACCACGCCGTACCGACCCGCGCGGTCGCGGTCGAGCAGACCCACAACCGCGGCGGGGGTACGGTCCTCCCGCTGTCCGAGCTGCGCCGGCTGCGATCGTCGACCCGTGACGCCGGGGTGGCCCTGCACTGCGACGGCGCCCGGATCTGGCACGCCCACGTCGCCGACCAGGTGCCGCTGGCCGAGTACGGTGCCCTGTTCGACACCCTGTCGGTGTGCCTGTCGAAGGGCCTCGGCGCGCCGGCCGGCTCGCTGGTGATCTCCTCGGCGGAGCGGATCGCCCAGGGCCGCGTCATTCGCAAGCGGATGGGCGGCGGAATGCGCCAGGCAGGCATCCTCGCCGCCGCCGGCCGGTACGCCCTGGAACAACACGTCACCCGGCTCGCCGAGGACCACGCGAAGGCACGGCGACTCGCCGAGGCGCTCGCAGAATTCGGAGTAGTCGATTCCCGACGGGTCCGTACGAACGTCGTACCACTCGATTTGACGACATCGCGGCTGGATGGCGCGGCACTGGCGTCGGCGGCCCGGGCCGCGGGCGTGCTGGTGAGCATTCTCGGGCCCCGTACCGCCCGGCTGGTGACCCACTACGACGTCGACGACGCCGCGGTCGACCGTGCGATCAAGGCACTGACCAGCGTGTTCTGACGTCCCGACCGTCCCCTCGGGGATCCGGGTCAGCCGGCTGGTGACGGGTGCTCGGTGACGTTCTGCAGGTAGAGCTGCTCGCCGAACTTCTCGATCAGCCCGAGCTGGGTCTCCAGGTAGTCGATGTGGTGTTCCTCGTCGGCGAGGATGTCCTCGAAGATCCGGGCCGACGTGACGTCGCCGATCGAGCGCATGTACTCGATGCCCTCACGCAGCCGCTCCACCGCCTCGACCTCGATCTTCATGTCGCAGTCGAACTGTTCCTTGACGGTCTCGCCGATCCGCAGCGCGAACAGCTTCTGGTAGTTGGGCAGGCCCTCGAGGAACAGGATCCGGTCGGTGAGTACCTCGGCGTGGCGCATCTCGTCGATCGACTCGGCCCTGGTGTGCGCCGCGAGCTTGGTGTACCCCCAGTTCTCCTGCATCTTGGCGTGCAGGAAGTACTGGTTGATCGCTGTCAGCTCGGCGGTGAGCTGCTCGTTGAGAAACTCGATGACGCGTGCGTCGCCCTGCATGTCCGCGTGTCCCCTCACTCTGTCGTGGGGGACAGCCTAGGCGCGGGTACGCCTCAGCGGCTCATTCCGGCGAGCGTGTCTCGCCGCTGGGGGCCCAGCTCGTCGATCAGCTCGCAGATCCGGTCGAGACAGGTGCCGCAGCCGGTGCCGGCGCCACACGCGCTGCCGACCGACTCCTCGGTGCACGCACCACTGTGAATCGCGGACCGCACTTCGCGTTCCGCCACCCGGGCGCAGATGCAGACGTACACGCCTCGTCCTCCTGGAGTAAGCCTTGCCTTAGCAAGGTTTGCCTAACCTAGTCCAAGAACACAAGAGGCTGTGGCACCGGTCACAGGCCGTGCCCCGCTCAGCGAAGCTGTTTGAGTACGGCAACGTCAGCCGCGTGACCGGCACCGTCGGACTTCGTCGGGGTCTCCACGATCACCGGTACGCCCGCCGTCGCCGGATGCCGCATCAGCTCGCCGAACCCTTCCAGGCCGATCTGGCCGGCGCCGACGTTGACGTGCCGGTCCCGGGTGGATCCGACGTCGTCCTTGGAGTCGTTGGCGTGCACCAGCGCCAACCGGTCGGCTCCCGCCACCGTCACGAGAGTGTCCAACGTGGCGGTCATGCCGCCCGGCTTGGCCAGGTCGTGGCCGGCGGCGTACGCGTGGCAGGTGTCCAGGCAGACTCGCAGCCACGGGTGGCCGGCCACCGCGTCCAGGTACGGGCCGAGCGCCTCCACCGTGGCGACGATCGAGCGGCCACCACCCGCGCTCGGCTCCACCAGCAGCTTCGGCCAGCCGGATTCGGCGGCGGTGTCCAGCAGTGGCCGCAGCACCGCCCCCACTTGGCGCAGTGCCGCCGGGTAGTAGTCGGGCTGGACCGCGCTTCCGGCGTGGAACACCACTCCGGTGGCGCCGATCGCGGCACCACGACGCAGCGCGTGCTCCAGGTTGCGTACGGACTGCTCGACGGTGGCAGCGGTCGGGGAGCCGAGGTTGATCAGCAGGGTGGCGTGGACGTAGACCGGGGCGCCGCGCTCGGCGCAGCCGGCGACGAATGCCTCGTCCTGCGCCGGGTCGCCCGGCGAGACCGACCAGCCGCGGGGATTGGAGACGAACACCTGCAGGCACTCGGCGCCGGTGCGGTCCACGTACCAGAGGGCCTTGCGGGCGAGGCCGCCCGCCGTCGGAGCATGGACGCCGACCAGCCGGTTTTCGCTGCGTCGTTCTAGTAGCACAAGATCGTCACGGTGCTGCCCTCGTCGGCCGTCTCGCCACCGCTCGGGTCCTGCTCGTGCACGACGCCGTCGCGACTGCCGTAGACGTTTACTTCGAAACCCGCTTCTTCCAGAATCTGGACAGCCTCGTCCCCCGGTTTGTCGATGACGTCGGGCACCTCGACCTGGGGCGGGCCGGTGCTGACCACCAGGGTGACGGTGCGGCCGTCCTCGACGCCGGTGCCGGGCTTCGGATCCTGGCTGATCACGTGGTCGGCCTCCACGTCCTTGCTGGCTTTCGTCTTGACCTTCACGACCAGGCCCTCGTCCTCCAGCTCCGCGGTCGCGTCATCGACGTGGTCACCGGTCACGTCCGGGACCTTCACCGGAGCCTCGCCCTTGCTCACCACCAGGGTGACCTCGGTGTTCGGGCGTACCACGGTGCCGGTCTTCGGGCTCATCGACATCACCAGGCCGCGGTCCACGGAGTCGCTGTAGCGCTCCTTGATCTTCGGCTGCAGGTGCAGCTTGCGCAGCTCCTCGGAGGCCTTCTCCAGCCGCTCGCCGACCAGGCTGGGTACGGTGTACCGCTCCGGGCCGAGCGAGACCACCAGCGTGATCGTGCCGCCCTTGACGACCCGCTCCCGCGGCCCCGGATCCTGGTCGAGAACGATGTCCTTGCGGATGTTCTCGTCGTACCGGCCCTCGGCGTACTTGATTTCGAAGCCCTGCTGGCGGGCGATCGACTCCGCGTGCTGCTTCGACATCCGCAGCAGCGACGGCGCCGTGGTGTAGCGGCCGGCTCCCAACCACCAGCCACCGACGGCCGCTATCAGGCCCAGCACCACCACCATCGCCCCGATGATCATGCCGGTACGCCGGTGCGGCGCCTCGTGCCTCGGCTGCGGCAGGTAGTCGTCGGACGGCACCTGCGGCACCACGACCGTGGCCTGGGCGACCGTACGGGTGATCGCCCGGGTAGGTATCGCGTCGGCGCCGAGGCCGAGGTCGTCGCTGACCCGCTTCAGCTCGGCGAGGAAGGCGCCAGCATCGGTGGGTCGGGCGTTCGGGTCGCGCCGGGTGGCTCGTACCACCAGGTCGTCGAGCGGACCGGGCAGGCCGGGCACGTAGCTCGACGGCCGCGGTACGTCCTGCTCCACGTGCTGGTACGCCACCTCGACCGACCGCTCCCCGGTGTACGGCACCCGGCCGGTGAGCATCTCGAACAGCACGATGCCCGCCGAGTACACGTCGGAGCGGGGGTCCGCCCGGCCGTCGGTGACCAGCTCGGGGGCCACGTACGCGACCGTCGCCATGAGCTGCCCGTCGGGGTCCTCGGTGCTCGCCTCGACCGCCTGGGCCAACCCGAAGTCGGCCACCTTGACGGTGTTGTCCTCGCCGATCAGCACGTTCTCCGGCTTGACGTCACGGTGCACCAGACCTGCCCGGTGCGCTGCCGCCACCGCCGAGAGCAGCGACTCGGCCACGGCGACCGCCTCGGCCAGCGGAAGCCGCCCCCGCCGGGCCAGCACGTCGCGCAGGGTCTGCCCGCGTACGTACTCCATCACCAGGTACGGCAGGCCCTCGTGGTCGCCGGTGTCGTACACCGCCACCACGTTGGGGTGGGTGAGCCGGGCGATCGTCTTGGCTTCCCGGTCGAACTTGCCCAGGAACTCCGCGTTGCCGGCGTGCGTCGGCTTGATCACCTTGACCGCGACGACACGCTCCAGCCGCTCGTCCACGGCGTGGTAGACGGTCGCCATACCGCCACGGGCGATCCGCCCGCGGATCCGGTACCTACCGTCGAGAAGTGCGCCGAGCAGCGGGTCGGCGACAGTGGTGTCCATCGCCTGCGAGTGTACGGGGACACCGCATAGAAAATGTCGCATGCGCCCCGTAACCCCCCACCGAGCGGGGAACGGCGTACGAGCGGGAACGCCCGTGGGGCGCCGCCCGGCGGACCGGGTGGCGCCCCACGGAGGTCGGTACCTAGGAGGTCGGGGACACCGGGTCGCTGGTGGCCGGCGAGCTCGACGGTGAGCAGCTCGGCGATGGCGACGGCGATGTCGACCCGGAGCAACTCGGGGACGGCGACGCCGAAGGCGAGGTCGGTTTCGGGGCCGGGGACTTGCTGCGGGTCGGGCTATGTTCCGGCACCGGCGAGCGGGACGCCCCCGGCGACGGGGATCCGCTCGGGTTAGGCGATGCCGACGGGGAGTCGGACGGCGAGAGCTTGGTCGAGCCGGTGGCCCGGTCGATACCGGACAGCGAGGAGTCCCCGGAGTCGGCGTCGGGGGCCGAGTCGGCGCTGTCGGCGGCGGGGGAGCTGCCCGGCTGCGGGCCGTCGAGCGCGTCGACGACCGTAACGACGGTGCCCACACCAGCGGCGGCGAACACCGTGAGTACGCCCACGGCGATCATCAGCCGGCGGGTCGGCTTGCCCCGTCGGGACTTGAGCAGGCCGAGGTCGTAGCAGATCGAGCGCACAGCTCCGGCCGCCTCTCGGCATGCTGTCTGCCAGAGGCTCACAACGATTCCCTTCCAGCGTCGTACCCGAGGGGTGGGTGGGAGCCGACGCTCGGTTCAACCGCCCTGCGTCGGAGCGACTCCGGCGAGGACGATCAGGAGGACGGACTGGAGGGCAATGAGGAGTGCGAGCAACACCGCGGCGCCGCCGAGGTAACGGGGCCAGCGCAGCGGAGACCCGATCGAGCGCAGCATCGCGGCCAGGCCGAGCGACGCGGCGACGATCGCGAACCCCAGCGCGATCAGCCCGACGACGCGTACGTGGTACGCCGGGCCGGTGGTGGGGTCGATCTGGACCAGGTACGGCAGCGAGTCGGGGATCATGCCGCCGAGCAGCCCGGTGAGCGCGAAGACGAACGCGGCGAGCGCCAACGACGGGGCTGAGAAGATCGCGGCGAACAGTGCTCCGTCGTCGTAGTCGTCGGCGTACTCGTACTCGTCGTCGATGCGCTCCTCGGGGTGGGGCGCGGCGGCCGGCGGTACCAGGTGCGCCGAGTGGGGGGTCAGGTCATCCGCGGGTACCTCCCGGGGCAGCTCGTCGGTACGCCAGTCCGTCGGGGCACGCCACTCGTCGGCGTACCCGGCAGGCTGTTCGACCGTCGTCGCGGCCGGTTCGGTGGCGGGGTCGGCGATCCCGGCGTCGAGCCCCGCCGGGGCCGCGGCCGGTTCCTCGGGAACGGGCTGTTCCGAGGCTGGCGCGTCGGAGATGTTCGCCATGTCCGAATTTTTCGCCGAATTCGGGCGTGGCGTTACGTCGTGCTCCACCGCAGTGTCGGCCGGGGCGTCGGCCGGCGCGGCTACGGGGACATCGCTGGTCGTCTGGTTGCTGGTCGCTGCGTCGCTCGGCTTCGCGCCGTCTTCAGGGGAGTCCACCACGTGCACCACGCTATCCACCGGATCACCGTCTGTGGAGTACGACCTGTCGGTTTTCATCGGGCGCACCCTAGACCCTTTTGGCGGTCGGTGGTGCACACGCCCCGTGACGTGGCAATGTGATGGCGTGACGGAAACATCACCACAAGACTCCGAGGGTCCGGCCAGCTGGCTCACCCTGCCCGACGTGGCCGAGCGCCTGGAGGTACGCGTCACCCGGGTCCGGCAGATGGTCCGGGACGGAACCATGCTCGCCGTCAGGCGGGACGGCGTCCTGCAGGTGCCCGCCGAGTTGGTGGCGAACGACAACGTACTCAAGCACCTCCCTGGCGTCCTCACCCTGTTGCACGACGCTGGGTACAACGACGAAGACGCACTTAGGTGGCTCTACGCAGCGGATGAATCACTCCCTGGAGTGCCCGCCGAGGCGTTGAACGGGCCCCAGGCGACCGAGGTGAAGCGCCGGGCGCAGGCTCTGGGTTTCTGATCTAGGCCCACCCGAACCGGGCCCGAGGAGTCGGGTTACGTCGCGGGTGACGGCTGTCGGACGCGGGCTTGCCAGGTGGTGTCTGCTGTGCGCACACTGGCGCACCTGACGCCCTGCCGTGGGTGGGGGCCCGGCTGGTACGGCGACGGGAGGCTACGGCCTGTCGTACGAGTCACCCGGTGGCGCGTCGGAGAGGGGGCATCGGCGCGATGGAGATTCCGCGCGGCTTCGTCCGGGTGATCGCCGTTCCACCAGGTCACGGGGCTTTTCACTGGTCCGTCCAGATCGGACAGTTCCGGCTCGCGACGGGGGAGGACCCCGGCGTGTGTCGTACCGCCGGCCGGGTGTCGCGGTGAGTACCGCGAGAGCCCGGTTGGCCGCACTGCTCGACGGCACCCGGCCGCCGGGCGTCTACCGCTGGACATCCACGGCGCATCCCGCGGCGATGCGCCGTGAACTGTCCGGTGCCGGCTGGGGCTGCCACCTGATGGAGGGGCGTACGGTCACCGACCGGGAACGCTTCTTCGACGCGTGTGCCACCAGCCTGGCGGTGCCGGCGTGGTTCGGCCGCAACTTCGAAACCCTGTTCGTCTGCCTGACGGACCTGTCGTGGCTGCCGGGTCAGGGACACGTCCTGCTCTGGCGGCAGTACGGCGTGTTCGCCGAGCACGATCCGCAGAGCTGGACCAAGGCGCGGGACGTGTTCGCCGACGCCGTCGCCGAGCGGGTCAAGCGGCACTCGCCGCCGCTGTACGTACTGCTGCGCGGTCACGGGCCGACCGAAGGTCTCGCCGCCCTCTAGGTGGCCCGTTGCGCCGCGGCGGCCGCGAGGTCGCGGAGCGCTTCCGCCGCCTCCGCCTGCAGGGTCACCGTCCCCAGCGCGGCGAGCGCGGCCGTGGTCAGCTCGTCGATCCGCTTTTCGGTACGCGCCAGCGCGCCGGTGTCCGTGATGATCGCCTGCAACCGCGCGACGCCCGAGTCCGTCAGCTCCGGATCGCCGAGCAGGGTACGCAACGCGGTGCGCTGTGCCTCGTCGCCGGCCTCGATCGCGGCGGCCACCAGGTAGGTGCGCTTGCCCTCGCGCAGGTCGCCGCCGGACGGCTTGCCGGTCTGCGAGGGATCGCCGTACACGCCCAGCACGTCGTCACGGAGCTGGAAGGCCTCACCGAGCGCGAGACCGTACCCGGAAAAGGCTTTGAGCTGGTCGGAGTCGGCGCCGGCGAGCGCACCGCCGAGCAGCAGCGGACGCTCCACCGTGTACTTCGCGCTCTTGTACGTCGCGACCTTGCTGGCCTGTGCCGGCGCCTCGTCGCGGCGCACCTGGGACAGTAGGTCGAGATACTGCCCCGCCATCACCTCGGTACGCATCGCGTCGTAGTACGGCCGCGCCGCGGCCAGCCGCTCGGCGGCCAGCCCGGCGCCGTGGAACATCTCGTCGGACCACACCAGACACAGGTCGCCGAGCAGCAGCGCCGCGGACCGGCCGTACGCCTCCGGATCGCCGGCCCAGCCGGCCGCGACGTGGGCGGCCGCGAACCGCCGGTGCACCGCCGGCTCGCCGCGCCGGGTGTCGGAGGCGTCCATCATGTCGTCGTGGATCAGCGCCCCGGCGTGCAGCAGCTCCAGCGACCCGATCGCCGCGATCAGTTCCGGCCGGTCCTCGCCGCCGCCGCCCAGATATCCCCAGTACGCGAACGCGGGACGCAGTCGCTTGCCGCCCCGCAGCACGAACGACTCGAGGGTGTCGGCGACCACGCCCAGTCCGTCGTCGATCGCGGCGAGCTCGGCGCGCCGTGCGGTGAGGAACGACGCCAACTCGGCGTCCATCCGGGTCCGTAACCCACTGTGCACCGGCGGCATTGTCACGCCCCTTCGACTGATGTGCTCGCGACGCGCCATCGACGCTAGTCGCTCAGCGACGGAGATCGATCGCCGGGTGTGTCCGCGTACCGGACATATCAGGCCAGCTCAGGGGTCGGGGGTGGAAAGGTCGACGGGCTAGAGTGCATGGCGTGGCGATCGGAGCAGCTTCCATGATGCCCGGACAGCCCCCTGCCATCGGGGAGCTGATCCGCGACGACGGGCCCACCTTCTCGTTCGAGTTCTTCCCGCCGAAGACCCCGGACGGGGAGCGGCTGCTGTGGCAGGCGATCCGGGAGCTCGAAGTGCTGCGGCCGTCGTTCGTCTCCGTGACGTACGGGGCCGGCGGGTCCACCCGGGAGAAGACCGTGGAGGTCACCGAGCGGATCGCCAGCGAGACCACGCTGCTGCCGCTGGCCCACTTCACCGCGGTCGACCACTCCGTCGCCGAGCTGCGCAACCTGATCGGCAACTACGCCGCGGTGGGCGTACGGAACATCATCGCGCTGCGGGGAGATCCGCCGGGCGACCCGCAGGGCGAGTGGGTGGCCCACCCGGAAGGCTTCAAGTACGCGTACCAGCTGGTCGAGCTGATCAAGGCGTCCGGTGACTTCTGCGTCGGGGTGGCGGCGTTCCCGGAGACGCACCCGCGCTCGCCGGACTTCGACTCCGACGTACGGCATTTCGTGGCCAAGTGCCGGGCCGGCGCCGACTACGCGATCACCCAGTTCTTCTTCAACTGGGAGGACTGGACCCGGTACCGGGACGCGGTCGTGGCGCAGGGCTGCGACGTACCGATCGTGCCGGGCGTGATGCCGGTGACGAACGTACGGCAGATCCAGCGGTTCGCCGAGCTGTCCGGCGCGGAGTTCCCGGCCGACCTGGCCGAGCGGCTGCTCGCGGTGGCCGACGACGCCGAGGCGGTACGCGCGATCGGCGTCGAGGTGGCGACCGAGCTGTCGGCCAAGCTGCTCGACGAGGGCGCCCCGGGCATCCACTTCATCACGTTGAACCGCTCCACCGCGACCCGCGAGGTGTGGCACAACCTGCGCAACGTGGACGCCGTCCGGGCGAGCTAGCGGTCCGGCGGGCATTTGCGGACGCACAGTCCAGAGCGGACCAGTACACAGAGTCCTCCGGCCGCCGACCCGGCGTGGTGATCTCGGTGCGCGGGGGTAACTCAGGGTATTCTCCGGCTATCCCCATCCGGGCGCCGGGGACGCCGCCTGCGGGATGCCCGCCGAGAGCGGCGAGCTGGACGTCTCAACCACGGTCGAGGTGCGGTGGCAACTGGTGAGCTGACGATCGCGGACTGGGACGGCTACGCCGCCCGGTGGTCGAAGATGCACGGCGGCTTCGACCCGCGCAACTCACTGCCGATGGTCCGTACGTTCATGCAGTTGGCGTACGTCTGCGGGCGGCCGCTGGCCCGCCGGCCGGTCAGCGCCGGCGCCCTGACCACCACCGGCCTGGTCGCCTGTGTCGCCACCCCGTCGGTGATGCTGCTCGGCCCCCGCTGGGCGGTGCTGGCGGCCTTCCTCGTCGTGGTCACCGCTCTGGCCGAAACCCTGGACGGAGCCGTCGAGGTGATCACCGGGAAGATCACCCCGCTGGGCATCGTGTACGACGCGATCGCCTGCCGGATCGGCGAAGCCTGCTGGCTGGCCGCGCTGTGGCTCGCGGGCGCGCCCGGCTGGCTGGTCGCCGGCGCCTGCGCCGTGGCGTGGTTGCACGAGTACGCGCGTACCCAGGCGATCATGGTGGGCACCCGGCCGTCACGAATGGTGACCATGGCGGAGCGGCCGATGCGGATCGGGGTCTCCGCGCTCGGGCTGGCGCTGTCCGGCCTGGCCACCATGCTGTCGGCGGAGCTCGCGATCGGCGCCGCGACGATGGCCGCCACGGTGTGGCTGCTGCTCGGCATCGGCGGGCTGATCCAGCTCGCCGACGCCGTACACGACGTACTGCGTTAGCGGTGTTCGGGGTTTTCCAGGTCGAACCGGCAGCCGGCGTCCCATTCGGAGCGTTGGTTGCCGTACGCGGGGATGCCGCCGGCGTCTTTGAGCATCCGGGCCACGTGCAGCAGGTTCCAGGTCATGAAGGTGGCGTTGCGGTTGGTGAAGTCGTTCTCCGGTCCGCCCGAGCCATCGTCCAGGTAGGACGGTCCGGGGCCCGCCTCGCCGATCCAGCCGGCGTCGGCCTGCGGCGGGATCGTGTACCCGAGGTGCTGCAGGCTGTAGAGCACGTTCATCGCGCAGTGCTTCACACCGTCCTCGTTGCCGGTGATCAGGCAGCCCGCGACGCGGCCGTAGAAGGCGTACTGGCCGGCGTCGTTGAGCAGCGACGAGCAGGCGTACAACCGCTCGATGACCTGCTTGGTGACTGAGCTGTTGTCCCCGAGCCAGATCGGGCCGGCCAGCACCAGGATGTCGGAGTCGAGCACGCGGCGGTAGATCTGCGGCCACTCGTCGGTGGCCCAGCCGTGCTCGGTCATGTCCGGCCACACCCCGGTGGCGATGTCGTGGTCGATCGCACGCAGCAGCTCGACCTGGACGCCGGCCTTCTCCATGATCGTCCGACTGAGGTTGATCAGTCCCTCGGTGTGGCTGCGCTGCGGGGAGCGCTTCAGGGTGCAGTTGATGAACATGGCGCGCAGGTCGTCGTACCGCGCGGGCGGGTTCTTGGGTGCCGTCATGGGACCAGGAAACACCCGGTCACGGCTCGCCGGCAGGGTTTGCGGCAGTCGGTAAGGATCTTGTCACAGATACGACTGCGGATCGCGGAGCGTCGCACCGGGTACGGCCAGCGGCAGCCGCCGGCCGAGCACGCCGAACGGCCGTTCGTCGCCGGGGAACCGGAACCGGCGCAGCAGATCGACGAACCCGGTGCGCCGGTACAGCCGCCACGCCCGGGACCCCTCGTTCGGGGCCTCCGGAGTGGAGAGCACCACGCTTCGCTCGGGCACCCCGTCGAGCAACGCCACCAGCTGCCGCTGCCCGATGCCGTGCCCCTGCGCCTCCGGCCGTACGTGCAGCTCCACCACCTCGAAGGTGTCGGTCAGCCAGTCCTCGTACGCGCGGGGGGACAGGCCGGCGCGTACCTGCTCATGCCACCACTGACCGCGGGCCGAGGTGTAGCCGTACCCGAAGCCGAGCAGCCGGTCGTCGTCGGAGAGCGTCGCCACGGCGCGGAACCCGGGCCGGTGGGTGTGCGCGTAGAGGAACCCGCGGCGGGTGGCCGCGAGATCGGAGGAGTAGTCCATCGCCTCGGCGTACACGGCGAGCACCTCGTCGAGCCGTTTCACCACATCGTCCGGCGTCCAGTGCACGAGCGTCATGGTGCGCGGGAGCCTCCTTCAGCGGCGTGGCCCGGTCCAGCCGGGGGCCTGGGTCGTCGGCCGCCGAGTCGGCGCGACACGGCGCTGACGGTACGCGAACCGTACAAGACATGTACCGGTAAGACGACGGCGAGTGAGCATCGTAGCGAGCGGCGGCGAACGAGGGCGGGACCTCGCGTGGACCTGGGGTGTCGGCGCGCGACATCGAGGCTCTGACCGCTGCCACGGATGGGAGCTGCGCCACTACGGGGCGGCGTCGCGGGTGGGTCGGACCGGTTACCGATAGACTGGGCGATGTTTGCGAGCGTGCCGACTTGGCGCGCTCCTGCGTCTCAAGCAGGCGATTTGCGGACCCCTGGTCGGTGTGGCGCCTCCATACGACGCCAGCCACCCGACCTCCGGAAGGTTCCGCGTGCCCCAAAGCTTCTCTGATATCCCTGTGTCCACTGGCTTCTCCGATCTCGGTCTGCCGCGCCCGTTGGTGCAGGCGCTGGCCCGCGACGGCATCGAAGCCCCGTTCCCGATCCAGACCGCCACGATCCCCGACGCCCTCGCCGGGCGCGACGTGCTCGGCCGGGGTCGGACCGGCTCCGGCAAGACGCTCGCCTTCGGGCTGCCGCTGCTCACGATGCTGGCCGGCGAGTCGGCCACCCGGGGCCGGCCGCTGGCGGTGGTGCTCGTACCCACCCGGGAGCTCGCCTCGCAGGTCAAGCGCACCCTCGAGCCGCTCGGCCGTGCCGTACGGGTCCGGGTCGCCGAGGCCGTCGGGGGAGTCCCGTACGGTCGCCAGATCACCGCGCTGCGCAACGGCGTCGAGATCCTGGTCGCCACCCCCGGACGGCTCACCGACCTGATCGAACGGCGGGTCTGCGACCTCGGCTCGGTACGCGTCGCCGTACTCGACGAGGCCGACCAGATGTGCGACATGGGCTTCCTGCCGGCGGTGAGCGAGCTGCTGGACGGCACCCCCGCCGACGGCCAGCGACTGCTGTTCTCCGCCACCCTCGACGGCGACGTCGACCGGCTGGTACGCCGCTACCTGACAGACCCGGTGACCCACTCGATGGGGGAGGCGTCCGCCGCCGCCGACGCGGCGCATCACCTGCTGCTGGTACCGCCGCGGGTGAAGTTCGAGGTCGCGGCGGCGATCGCGAACCGGCCCGGCCGGACCATGATGTTCGTCAAGACCAAGGACGGCGTGGACGAGCTGGTCTCCCAGCTGTCAGCCGTGGGGGTACGCGCCGGCGGCCTGCACGGCGGCAAGAACCAGCGGGTACGCACCCGTACCCTCGCGGAGTTCCGGGACGGGGTGGACGGCGTACTGGTCGCGACCGACGTGGCCGCCCGGGGGATCCACGTCGACGACGTGTCGCTCGTGGTGCACGTGGACCCGCCGCGGGATCCCAAGGACTATCTGCACCGGGCCGGGCGTACGGCTCGGGCGGGGCGGGCCGGCACGGTGGTCAGCCTGGTGCTGCCGCGGCAACGCAGCTGGGCCGCCCGCACCGTGCGGGCCGCCGGTGTCGTGCCGGACGAGCTGCGGGTGCCGCACCCGGGGGCACCGGAGTTGGCGGAGCTGACGGGTGCCCGTACCCCCTCGGGAGTTCCGGTGCGGACGTCCGCGGGCAGCTTCCGCGGTGAGCGCCGTGGACCGGCCGCGCGCGGCGGGCGTCCGGCGCCGGCCCGTTCCGGGTCGGACTGGTCCGGGTCGGGTCGCTCCGGGTCGGGCCGGTCGGGGTCGGGGCGGGGCTTCCGGGCGCGGCGGCACGGTCAGTACGCCGGTTCCGGCTCGCGCCGGAGCGACGATTGAGCATCTCGTACGCGGTGGGGTTGCCGAACGTCGGGGAGTTCGGCGACCCTCGCGTGCTCGTGGAACTCGCGGTGGCCGCCGAGGAGCACGGCTGGGACGGCGTGTTCGTCTGGGACCACGTGCTCTACCACGAGCAGTCGTGGCCGGTGGTCAACCCGACCGTGGCGCTGGCGGCGATCGCCACCCGTACCGCGGTGGTACGGCTGGGCGCGCTGATGACCGCGCTGCCCCGCCGCCGGGTGCAGGTGGTTGCGCGGGAGGTCGCGTCGCTCGACGTGCTCTCCGGCGGCCGTACGGTGTTCGGCGCCGGACTGGGCTCGATGGACACCGAGTACACGGCGTTCGGCGAGTCCGCGGCGCTGGCCGACCGGGCGGGCCGGCTCGACGAGTCGCTGACCGTGCTGTCGGCGCTCTGGTCGGGCTCGCCGGTCGACTTCCCCGGCCGGTACGTGACGGTCGACAGCGTCCAGATGGTGCCCAGTCCGGTGCAGTCGCCGCGGGTGCCGATCTGGTGCGCCGGCCGGTGGCCCGCTGCCGCTGGATTTCGGCGTGCGGCGCGCTGGGACGGCGTGATGCCGACCCACGCCGAGTTCGGCAAGGGCACCACGATGCCGCCCGCCGTGTTGGCTGACGCGCTGGCCGTGGTGGCGGCCGAGCGGGGCGACCTCTCCGACTTCGACGTGGCGGTGGAGGGCCGTACCGAGTCCGCCGACGCCGCCCGGATGGTCTCCTCGTACGCCGAGGTGGGCCTCACCTGGTGGGTCGAGGCGATGGGCTGGTGGCGGGGTGGGGTCGGCGACGCGCTGGTCCGTATCACCGCCGGGCCGCCCGTACTCTGACCTGCTCCGGGGTCTGGCTCGTGCTCTGACGCGTGTGGCTTCGAGGCTGTCCGGGCTTTGGTCGGGCGGCCTTTTCGCGTTCTGACCTGGCTGTTGCCGGGGTGTGAGGCCGGAGCATTGGACGCGTGGCCGCATCGGGCGGCCGGCTTCGATCAACCTGACCAAGGGCGTTGCGATCTTGTCGTACCCGGGGTTTACTGTAGGCATGTTCGAACACATGTTCGAATGATTCCGGCACTGCCGGCCCGGTGTCGCGGCCGACCGGCAGATGAGGGTCCCCGCCCGTCACCGGACCCGACCCCCCAAGGGGGCGGGTGGGGACTCTAGCCGGTTGGGGCGGAGTGGGGGAAGCACTCCGTCCCAACCGGCGACCCGCTGCGCCTTCCCCGCAGCGTCCGCGCGTCGTTGGCGCGCGGCCGATGTCCGACAGCTGAGGGGAAGCAGATGTTGACCGTACCGAGAACAGCAGAGGCGCCGAGCCGGCTGCCGCGCCTGGCACCGAGCGGAGCCACGGTCTCGGCCAGTAAGCCGGCGGCGTTGGCCATCCCGGCCCACGCGCTGCCCCAGCGCACCCCTGGTGAGCTGCTCAAACTGGCCCGCCGTGGCCTGGTGGAAGCCGCGGGCAGCCGGGTCGACGGCCTGCGGTACGCCACTGCCCACCTCGCCGCGCTGCGCGCCGCGGCGGCGGTGCTCGCGGCCCGAGCCCGTCCCGCACCCCGGCGGCGGGGCCGGCCGACGAGCGTCTGGGCGCTGCTGGCCATCGTGGCCCCCGAGCTGTCGGAATGGGCCGGCTTCTTCGCGACCGGCGCGGCGAAGCGGGCAGCTGCCGAGGCCGGCATCCCACGCGTGGTCACCGCCAGAGAAGCAGACGATCTGGTACGTGACGCCGGGCGGTTCCTGGTGGTCGTGGAAAGCACGCTGCAGATCACCGACGAGCCGCTGTTGTCCGCACTCGACGTGACCGCCGGCACGCCGTCCGACGTCGTGGCCAGCTGACTCGCGGCTGTGCAGGGGAGTACGCCACCGTGTCCGTCACCGTCCTGGCTCGACCCGACGAGTCCGACCCGTCCCCACTGGCCGACCCGTCTCCACTGGCCGAGCCGCCCCGGCTGGCCGGGCTCATCGAGCGCGGCCTGGTCGAGCGTGGCCTGGCGGACCGGGGGATGCTCGGCCACGGGCTGGTCGGTCGAGCGAGCGAGCAGGACCGTACCGGCTCCGATCAGGTCCATCCCCTGCGTACGGAGCTGTGCCCCTTGGTGCCGTGGGGCGGGCTGCGCCGCGGTGTCACCGTGGCCATAGCGGTCGACGGCGACACGGCGGTGCCCGGGTCGACCTCGTTGCTGCTGGCCCTGCTCGCCGAGGCGGTCAGCGCCGGCTCGTGGTGCGGCGTGATCGGTGTGCCCGGGCTGGGCGCCGCGGCCGCCGCCGAGCTGGGCATCGATCTGGGGCGGCTGGCTCTGGTGCCGTACCCGGGGACGGAGTGGGTCGCGGTAGCCGCCGCGCTGCTCGACGGACTCGACCTCGTGGTGGTCCGGCCGTCCGGGCAGGTCGCCCCGAAGCTGGCCCGCCGACTCGCCGCCCGGGCCCGGCAGCGAGGCGGAGTGCTGATCTCGTACGGGTCCTGGGCGGGGGCGGACGTGACGCTGCAGGTCGCCGGGCAGGCGTGGCACGGCCTCGGCGCGGGGCGGGGCCGGCTTCGCAGCCGGGAGCTGTCGGTCGTCTCGTACGGCCGGGGCGCCGCCGCCCGCCCCCGCCGTACGCACCTGTGGCTGCCGGCGCCCCCGTCCGGCGGGCCGCCGCCCGTCGAAACCGTGACCCCGCTGGCGGGTGAGCCCTTGGCCGGCGTGTCGCAAGAGCCGATGGAGGCGGCGTCGTGAGCGGGTCCCGGGTGCTCACCCTGTGGTGTCCGGACTGGCCCGTGGTCGCGGCGACGATCAGTGAAGGGCATCCGCCCGCGGCACCGATAGCGGTGATGCTCGCGGGCAAGGTGTTCGCCTGTTCGCCGCAGGCCCGCCGGGAAGGCGTACGCCGTGGGCTGCGGCGCCGGGAGGCCCAGGCGCGGTGTCCCGAGTTGATCGTGCTGGCGTACGACCCGGCCCGGGACGCCCGGGTCTTCGAGCCGGTGGTCGCCGCGGTCGAGACGATCGCCCCCGGAGTGGCGGTGCACCGGCCGGGCGCCTGCGCCATCGCCGTACGGGGGCCGGCCCGGTATTTCGGCGGCGAGCAACAGGCGGCCGAGCGACTGGTGGACCACGTGGCGGACACCTGTGGAGTGGAGTGCCAGGTCGGGGTCGCCGACGGGATCTTCACCGCGTTCCACGCCGCCCGCGCCGGGGTGGTGGTCGATCCGGGGCACTCCGCGGAGTTCCTCGAGCGGCTCGACGTGGCGGCGCTGGACCGGCCCGAGCTGGTCGACATCCTGCGCCGGCTCGGGGTTCGTACGCTCGGCGCGTTCGCCGGGTTGCCGGAGGCCGACGTACGGACCCGGTTCGGGGACGACGCGGCGTTGGCGCACCGGTTCGCCCGGGGGCTGGACCCTCGGCCGTTGGCCCGGCGGATCCCGACGCCCGATCTGCAGGTCGCCACCGAGTTGGATCCGCCCGCGGACCGGGTCGACATCGCGGCCTTCGCGACCCGGACCCTCGCGGAGAAGCTGCACCAGCGGCTGGCCGGCCACGGGTTGGCGTGCACCCGGTTGGTGATCGAGGCGCGTACCGAGCACGGCGAAGAGCTGACCCGGCAGTGGCGGCACGACGGCGTACTGTCCGCGGCGGACATCGCCGACCGGGTGCGGTGGCAGCTCGACGGCTGGCTGAACGGCTCCAGCCTGGGCACGGTCCGGCGGTCCGCCGGCGTCACGGTGATCGGCGGCTCCGGGACGGCTGAGGAGGATCTGCCGCACGGGCGGCCGACGGCAGGGATCACCAGGCTTCGACTGGTGCCAGAGGGCATCGTCGCGCAGGGCAGTCTGCAGCTCGGCCTCTGGGGCGACGTCGGACACGGACGGGAGCGGGCGCACCGGGCGTTGTCCCGGGTGCAGGGGCTGCTCGGCCCCGAGGCGGTGCTCACCGCGGTGCCGTCCGGTGGCCGGCGTACCGCCGATCGGGTGCGGCTGGTGCCGTGGGGCGACGAGCGTACGCCCGAGCGGCCCCCCGACCCGCCCTGGCCCGGATCGCTTCCCGCCCCGGCACCCGCCCTGGTGTACGCCGATCCGCCGCCGGCCAGGGTGTACGGGCCGGACGCCCGCACCGTCGGGGTGACCGGGCGACACATGCTGACCGCCCCGCTGTGCCGGGTCGCCGTAGCCGACGAGCCGCCGGTCGACGTGACGTCGTGGGCGGGCCCGTGGCCGATCGACGAGCGCTGGTGGGCGGCTGGCGAGTCGTACCGCTGCGCTCGGTTCCAGGTGTGCCTGGCCGACGGCCGGGCCCTGCTGTTGGCCCTGGTCGGCGGCCGGTGGTGGGTCGAGGCGGGGTACGACTGATGGGTTGGAACAACCCGCCGTACTCGTGGTCGGAGTACGAACGCCGACTCTCCGGACGCACCGGGCACGGGTACGTCGAGGACCCGCTCGCCGTCGCCGACGAGTACCCGGCGTCCCGCAGCCGCGAGCCCTACCAGCCGACCGTGGTGAGGCGGGACGGCGCCGTCCCGTACGCCGAGCTGCACTGCCACTCCAACTTCAGTTTCCTGGACGGCGCGAGCCACCCGGAAACGCTGGCCGAGGAGGCGGCCCGGCTCGGCCTGGCCGGACTGGCGCTCACCGACCACGACGGCCTGTACGGTGTGGTCCGCTTCGCCGAGGTCGCCAAGGAGGTGGGGCTGCCCACCATCTTCGGCGCCGAGCTGAGCTTCGGACTGAGCGGGCCGCAGAACGGCGTACCCGACCCCGAGGGGCGTCACCTGGTGGTGCTGGCCCGCAACACCAACGGGTACGCGCGGCTCTCCCGGGCGATCAGCGAAGGCCAGCTCGCGGGAAAGGAGAAGGGCAAGCCGACCTATGACGTGGAGCGGCTCGCCGAGTTGGCCGGCGGCGACTGGCTGGTGCTCACCGGGTGCCGCAAGGGGGCCGTGCCGGCGGCGCTGGCCGAGGCCGGTCCGGAAGCGGCGGCGAGCGAGCTGGACCGGCTGGTCGCGCTGTTCGGCGCCGACCATGTCGCGGTGGAGCTGACCAGCCACGACCTGCCGTACGACGACGAGCGCAACACCGCGCTCGCCGACCTGGCGACCCGGTTCCGGCTGCCCACGCTCGCCACCAACAACGTGCACTACGCCAAGCCGAGCCAGCACCGGCTCGCCACCGTGGTCGCCGCGGTGCGGGCCCGCCGCAGCCTCGACGACGCCGACGGATGGTTGCCGCCCGCGGCCACGGCGCACCTGCGCAGCGGTGAGGAGATGGCAGCCCGGTTCGCCGCGTTCCCCGGCGCGGTGCGGCGTACCGCCCGGGTCGCCGACGAGTGCGCCTTCGACCTGCACCTGGTGGCGCCGAACCTGCCCGACTTCCCGCGGCCGGCCGGCCACACCGACATGTCCTGGTTGCGGGAGCTGACCTACCGGGGGGCGCGCGAGAGGTACCGCGGATCGGAGTACGAGACGAAGGCGTACATCCAGATCGCCCACGAGCTGGACATCATCGCCGAGCTCGACTTCCCCGGCTACTTCCTGATCGTGTACGGCATCGTGAAGTTCTGCCGGGGCAACCGGATCCTCTGCCAGGGCCGGGGGTCGGCGGCGAACTCGGCGGTCTGCTACGCACTCGGGATCACCAATGTGGACGCGGTCGAGCACGGCCTGCTGTTCGAACGGTTCCTGGCGCCGGAGCGCGACGGGCCGCCCGACATCGACCTCGACATCGACTCCGACCGCCGGGAGGAGGTGATCCAGCACGTCTACGACACGTACGGCCGGCACAACGCGGCCCAGGTGGCGAACGTGATCTCGTACCGGCCCCGGTCGGCGGTGCGGGACGTCGCCCGGGCGTTCGGCTACTCGCCCGGCCAGCAGGACGCCTGGAGCAAACAGATCGACCGTTGGGGCCCCGCCCCCGGGACCAGCCCCGACGCCGGTCACGGCACTCGCGGTATCGCCGAGGTCGACGACGTACCAGATCAGGTCATCGAGTACGCCAACCTGCTGCAGACCTTCCCGCGCCACCTCGGCATCCACTCCGGGGGCATGGTGCTCTGCGACCGGCCGGTGATCGAGGTGTGTCCGGTGGAGTGGGCGCGGATGCCGGGCCGCACCGTCCTGCAGTGGGACAAGGACGACTGCGCCGCGACCGGGCTGGTGAAGTTCGACCTGCTCGGCCTGGGCATGCTCTCCGCGCTGCACAACGTGATGGAGCTGATCCGCGACTACCACGGCGACGAGACCGAGCTGGCGAAGCTGCCCCAGGAAGACCCCCGGGTGTACGACATGCTCTGCGCGGCCGACTCCGTCGGGGTGTTCCAGGTGGAGAGCCGGGCGCAGATGGCGACGCTGCCTCGGCTGAAACCCCGCAAGTTCTACGACCTGGTGGTCGAGGTGGCGCTGATCCGGCCGGGGCCGATCCAGGGTGGTTCGGTGCATCCGTACATCCGGCGGCGGAAGGGGTTGGAGGATCCGACGCCGCCGCACAAGTCGATGGAGAATTCGCTGAAGCGGACCCTCGGGGTGCCGCTGTTCCAGGAACAGCTGATGCAGATGGCGATCGACGTCGCCGGGTTCAACGCCACCGAGGCCGACAAGCTGCGCCGGGCGATGGGGGCGAAGCGCTCCGAGGAGCGGATGGCCGCGCTGAAAGGCCGCCTGTACTCCGGGATGGCGGAGAAGGGCATCACCGGGGCGATCGCCGACGACGTCTATCTCAAGCTCTCCTCGTTCGCCAACTTCGGCTTCCCGGAGAGCCACGCGTACAGCTTCGCGTACCTGGTGTACGCCAGTTCCTGGTACAAGCTCTACTACCCGGCGGCGTTCTGCGCGTCGCTGCTCAACGCCCAGCCGATGGGCTTCTACTCGCCGAACACGCTGGTCGCCGACGCCCGCCGGCACGGCGTGGAGGTACGCCGTCCCGACGTCAACGCCAGCGGGGCGAAGGCGACCTTGGAGCCGGTCGACCCGGCGAAGGGCAGCCCGGTCTCCCGCGGCGAAGGCAGGCGGTATCCGGGGAAGGACCTGGACCAGCGGGACCCGGGAGACTGCGGCGACGCGAGCCCGCCCGCGGTACGCCTCGGCCTGTCCTCGGTACGCCAGATCTCCGACGACCTCGCCGAGCGGATCGAAGCCGAGCGCGACGACTCCGGGCCGTACCGGGACATGGCCGACCTGGCGCAGCGGGTCGGCCTGACGGCGGCCCAGATGGAGGCGCTCGCCACCGCCGACGCGTTCGGCTGCTTCGGGATCACCAGGCGCGAGGCGCTGTGGGGCGCGGGCGCGGCGGCGCAGGAACGCTCGGATCGGCTCCCCGGCACCTCCGCGGTCAGCCACACCCCGACCCTGCCGGGGATGGCGGACGTGGAGCGCGCCGCCGCCGACGTGTGGGCCACCGGACTGTCCCCGGACAGCCACCCGATCCAGTTCGCGCGCCCCGAGCTGGACACCGCCGGTGTGGTGCCGATCGCCGACCTGGCGACGGTCACGTCCGGCACCCGGGTGCTGGTCGGGGGAGTGGTGACCCATCGGCAGCGGCCGGGGACCGCGGGCGGGGTCACGTTCATCAACCTGGAGGACGAGACCGGCATGCTCAACGTGGTGTGTTCGGCGGGAGCCTGGCAGCGGTACCGGCGGGTGGCCCGTACGTCGGCGGCGCTGGTGATCCGGGGGACGTTGGAGCGGGCCGAGGGGGTGACCAACCTGATCGCCGAGCGGATGGACCGGCTCGAACTCTCCGTACGATCCACGTCCCGGGACTTCCGCTGAAGCGGCGACGACCGGCACGACCTGCGGCGACGACCCGGCACGGCCGGCACCGGACCCGAGCCCGACCGGCGGCGCGTAGGACCGGAGCGGACCCGTTTCGGGCTGGCCGTCGGGCCTGGGACCGGCTCCGCGACTAGGCTCAGGGCGGCCACAGCATCCGGGCGCCAGCCCGATCGGGAAGGTAGGGCCAGGTGAAGGTGGAGGGCATCCGGGCGCACACCGCGCCGCGTACCGCCGTGGTCTGGGCCGTGCTCAAGGCGGAGCTGGACCGGCGCGCCGGGCAGCCGCTGCAGGTGCTCGACGTGGGCGGCGGTACGGGTGGGTTCGCGGTGCCGTTGGCTCAGGCCGGCCACCGGGTCACCGTGGTCGACGCGAGTCCCGACGCGCTGGCCGCACTCAACCGGCGCGCCGCGGAGGCCGGAGTCGCCGAACGTATCCACGCGGTGCAGGGCGACGCCGACAAACTCGGCGACGTGGCGGCACCCGCCAGCGTCGACCTGGTGCTGTGCCACAGCGTGCTCGAGGTGGTCGACTCCCCGGTCGCCGCCGCCGAGGCGGTCGCCGCCGTGCTGCGCCCCCGCGGCGTGGCGAGCGTGCTGGTGGCCAACCGGGCGGCGGCCGTACTGTCCCGGGCGCTGTCCGGCAACCTCGGCCAGGCCGCCACGCTGCTCGACGACCCCGACGGCCGGGCCGGCTCGAAGGACACCCTGCTGCGCCGGTTCGACGCCCCTCAGGCCGCGGCGCTGCTCACGGCCGCCGGCCTGCAGGTGGAGCAGATCCATGGGGTACGGATAGTCGCCGACCTGGTGCCCGGAGCACTCCTGGACACCGAGCCCGGCGCGTACGACGCGCTACTGGACTTCGAACTGCGTGCCGCGGGCCGCAGCCCGTACCGGGACCTGGCGACCCAACTGCACCTACTGGCGCGGCGGACCGACCCCGGCGAGCCGAGATGACCGGCGAACTGAATGGCCTGACCGAGGTCCGGCCGCGATACGGCGCGGACAGCCTCGCCGACGTGATGCCGAGCCTGCTGGCCACGCTCGGGGTCTCCGGTGCGACCGACCCGCTGGGACTCGCGAGCGGACCCCTCGCCGGCGTCGACCGGATCGCGTTGCTGCTGGTCGACGGGCTGGGCCACCACCTGATCCCGCTCGCCGCGGCCGTGGCTCCGACGCTGATCGACCTGGCCGCCCGAGACACCGGTACGTCACTCGAGCTGACCGCGGCATTCCCGTCCACCACGCCGACCAGCCTGGTCACGGTGGCCACCGGGGCCCCGCCGGGGCCGCACGGCGTACTCGGATTCACCGTCAACGTGCCGGGCACCGACAAGGTGCTCACCCACATCGTGTGGCGGGACGATCCGGATCCGCTGCGGTGGCAGCCCCTGGACACGCAGTTCGCCCTGGCCGCCGCGGACGGCGTCGCGGTCACCGCCGTGAGCCGGCCCGAGTTCGTCGGCTCCGGCCTGACCGGCGCGATGCTGCGGGGTACGGCGTACCTCGGCGCCACCACCGTGGACGAGATCGCGACCGGGATGCTGGCCAGCCTGGCCGAAGGGCAGCGCTCCCTGGTGTACGGCTACACCCCGGAGGTCGACCGCGCCGGCCACCTGTACGGCGTCGCGTCGGCCGAGTGGCTCGCCGCCGTCGCCGAGGTCGACCGGTTGCTGACCAGGCTGATCGACCGGTTGCCCGAAGACGCAGCGCTGGTGGTGACCGCGGACCACGGGATGCTCGACGTACCGGCCGACGAGCGGATCGACGTCGACACCGATCGGCAGCTCCGTTCCGGCGTACGGGTGGTGGCCGGCGAACCGCGGGTGCGTTATCTGCACACCCGGCGCGGCGCCCGCGAGGACGTGATCGCCACCTGGCGGGAGCGGCTGGGCGACCGGGCCTGGGTGACCAGTCGGGAACAGGCGGTCGCGGACGGCTGGTTCGGCCCGGTGCCGGAGGAGCACCTGGCGCGCATCGGCGACGTGGTGGTGACCTGCCGTGGGCGTACCGCGGTGGTGGCGACGCGGACCGAACCGCCGATGACGGCGCGGCTGATCGGGTACCACGGCTCGTCGACGAGCCTCGAGATGGCGGTGCCGCTGGTGATCGCCCGCGGCGCCCCGGCAGGCTGATCAACCACGACGTCCGCCAACGGACACAGCGCCGACCAGCACGGCGGCGCGGAAGTGTCGTACCCGGCGGGTAACGTCCGCGCCGTGGGGCGCAGTCAACTCCTGCGGGGCGAGGGCGCCGACCGCAGCCGGTTCGGACCGGACTCCGACGACTCCGGCTGCGGTGTGCTGCACGTCGACATGGACGCCTTCTTCGCGTCCGTGGAGGTGCGGCGTCGTCCCGAGTTGCGCGGCAGACCCGTCATCGTCGGCGGCACCGGCCCGCGCGGCGTGGTCAGCGCCGCCAGCTACCAGGCCCGGGAGTACGGCGTACACAGCGCGATGCCGACGGCCCGGGCGCGCCGGCTGTGCCCGCACGGGGTGTACCTGCCGCCCGACTTCACCGCGTACGGCGAAGCCTCCCGCGCCGTGATGGCGATCTTCCGGGACGTCACCCCGCTGGTGGAGCCGTTGTCGCTGGACGAGGCGTTCCTCGACGTGGCGGGCTGCCGGCGGCGGCTGGGCTCGGCCGGCCAGGTGGCGAGGCTGATCCGGCAACGGGTCTCCGACGAGCAGGACCTGACCGCGTCGGTGGGTGTGGCGCCGTCGAAGTTCGTCGCCAAGCTGGCCTCCGCCCAGGCGAAGCCGGACGGCCTGATGGTGGTGCCCCTGGAGCAGGTGCTGGACTTCCTGCACCCACTGCCGGTCTCCGCGCTGTGGGGGGTGGGGGAGCGTACCGCCGAGGTGCTGCGGCGGCAGGGCCTGCGTACGGTCGGCGACATCGCCCGCAGTCCGGCCCCCAGCCTGCGGCACGCGCTGGGCACGGCGGCCGGCGAGCACGTCTACGAGCTGGCGTGGGGCCGCGACCCGCGACAGGTGACGCCGGAGTCCGTGGACAAGTCCGTCGGCGCGGAGACCACGTTCGACATCGACGTGGCCGACCCCGCGGTGGTACGCCGCACCATGCTGGCGTTGTCGGACAAGGTCGCCGCCCGCCTCCGCCGCGCCGGCCTGGTCGGCCGTACCGTGGTGATCAAGGTGCGGTTCGCCGACTTCCGTACGGTGACCAGGTCCCGCACCCTGGCCAGCCCGACCGACGTCACCCACGAGGTGTACGACACCGCGTGGGCGCTGTACGAAGCGCTCCGCCCGGGCGAGCGGATCCGGCTGATCGGCGTACGGACGGAGAATCTGCTGCCCGTCGGGCAGGCGTCGCTGCAGCCGCAGCTGGGGGAGCGGGAGCAGGGCTGGCGGGAGGCCGACCACGCGGCCGACGCGGCGCGGGCCCGGTTCGGATCGGCGGCGGTGAGGCCGGCGAGCCTGCTCGGCACGATCGACCTGCACCCCGGCAGCGGCCGGCCGACCGCGCCCGACGAGCACCCTGATCATGACCGCACGGCGACATGATCAGCCCGTACGGGGCCACGATTGGCCCGCGACGCCGAATTGGCCGTACGCTCAGGGTTAATTAGGCCACCGAGTTGGCGGAATGGGCGAACGCCCCGCTTTCCCACCCGGTGACCCCCTCGTAGACTTGCTGTAAGCAAAGGGACCGCTGTAACGGGGGTCCGCCGGTCAAGCGTGACCGGCCTACCGACCGGGAGGGGTGCTGTGCCGCTCTCCGAGCACGAACAGCGGCTGTTCGACGAGATCGAGCGGTCGCTAGCCGAGGACCCCAAGTTCGCCTCGGCTGTGCGGGCGAACGACCCGCGTTCACACGTGCGCCGACGCCTGATCCTGGCCGGTGCGCTGGTCATCGTCGGCCTCGGCGTCGTCGTCTACGGCGCGGTCAGCAAGTTACCGATCGTCGGCGTGCTCGGCTTCCTGGTCATGTTGGGCGCCGCGGTGTTCGGTATGCAGTCCTACCGGCGGGCCCAGACCACTGAGCTACGCGCCGTCGGGGGTGCGGCCACCGCGCGGCGTACCAGGGCCAAGCGGTCGTCGCTGATGGACCGGCTGGAGTCCCGCTGGCGTCGCCGTCCCGAGGGCGACCGCTAACGCCACCTCCGGGCCACGCCGCACTACGGCCGCTGTGCCGCGCCGGCTGGCGGCCGCCGCCACGGTAGCCGCCGCCTCGGCAGTCGCCGCGCGATCCCTTCCCGCCACCGGTCCCAGGCTTCGGCCGCGGTCTGCACGCCGGTCTCGGTGGCGGCCTGCCAGTTCCTGATCACCGAGGTGGGGAACACTGCGGCTTGCAGCTTCCCCAGCCCGTACACCGCGGTGGTACGCAGCTCGGCGCGGACCGCCGTCAGCGCCTCGGCCAGCCGATCGCTGTGCATCGGCTGCCGGGAGTAGCCGGCCCGCTCGGCGACCGTGGCGAGCAGCCCGACTTCGGTGGCCGTCTCCGTGATCAGCGGCGGTCTGGAACGGGTGAGCCGGCGCGCCACCGCGCGGGGCGTGTCGGACGTCTGGTAGTCGACGTCGAGGTCCACCAGGGTGTCGAGCAGCTCGTGCCACGCCGCCCGCGCGGCGGCCTCCGGCTCGCCGCGCCCGGCGAGTCGCAGCCGGCGCCGGCGTAGCAGTGCCCGGCGGGTCGCCGGCGCCGCGAGCAGCAGCAACACCAGCACGACGGCGAGCAGCACGTACGGCCAGCGGGACGGCGGGTCCTGGGCGTTGCCGCTGGTGCCGCCGCCGGCCAGTCGGTCCCGGTCCCGCGGGTCCGTACCCGGCTTGGTCGGGGCGGCCGATCCCGAGACCTCCGGGTTCGCGGTCACTCCCGGCGTGTCGACCTGCGGCTCGTACGGGTTCGGCGCCCACGGCAGTTCTGTGTTGTCGTACACCGGGGCGGACGGGGTGGGGTCGAACGGCACCCAGCCGTACCCGGGGAAGTAGACCTCGACCCAGGCGTGCGCGTTCCAGTTGCTGATCGTGAAGCCGTACGACTCCTTCCGGCCCTGGGTGAAGCCGATCGCGACCCGGGCCGGGATGCCGGCCTCGCGCAGCATCCAGGTCATGGTGACGGCGTACTGCTGGCAGAAGCCGCGCTTGTTGCGGAGGAAGTCGACGACCGCGCTGCCGGAGGTGCCCTTGTCCACGCTGGTCGAGTACGTGAAGCCGTTCTTCTTGGAGAAGTGGTTGTAGATGCCGAGCACCTGGTCGTACTCGGTCGACTTGTCTTTGGTGAGCCGGTCGACCAGGCGCTTCACGGTCTTGCTCTCCGGAATCTGGGTGTAGCGCCGCATCAGCTCGCCGTTGGCGTCGTCCAGCGTCGCCTGGCGCAGCTGGCGCGCCTTGTAGTCGTACGTGACGTACGCGAGCTTGTACCGCTGGCCGTTCTCGGTCGTCGACCGGGACCAGATCACCGAGGTGGAGTCGTCGTAGTACCAGCGGCCCTTGTCGCCGAGGGTCACCCCGATGGTGTTCGGGTACGCCGGCAGGTAGCCCTGCTTCAGGTCGACCACCTTCACGGTGGCCGAGTGGATCTCCTTGTCGACCGCCGCGTTGTCGTCGCCCCGTACGCCGGGAAGCGCACCGGGGCCGACCACCCGGGAGTTGTCGACCGGGCCGGGTGAGGCGCCCTGTTCGGTGAGCCGGTCCGCGACGGCGAGCCGCAGGTAGCCGGGGCTCTCGTCCTTGGTGTACACCCGCAGCATCGGGCGCATGTTGGGGCGGCGCAGGTCGCCCTTGAGCGACGCGATCGGGTCGACCGTACGGCCGCTCTCGGCGCCGGGGCCGCTGGCGAGACCGGCGGCGGAGATCAGCTTCTGCAGCAGCCCGGTCGACAACCCCGGTACGGCCAACGGGATCAGCACCGCGGCGACGATCCCCACCAGCCCGATGCGGCGTCCCGCGGCCGCCAGCGGGGACGGCTCCCAGACGTCGACGTCCCTACCGTCGTCGGCGAAGCGTCTGCCCCAGCGGCGTACCCGGGTGATGTGGTCGGCGACCAGCAGCCAGAGGTAACCGGCCGCGGCGAGGCCGAACGCGAACCAGGAGACGCTCCTGGCCAGCACCGCCACCGGCACGGAGTAGATCGCCAGCATCGGCAGGCCGGCCAGCGCCGGCTGGCCCATCCCGACGGCGATCACGTCCAGCAGGATCGCGACCAGTCCGATGCTCAGCGCGATCGTGAACATCAGGCCGTCGGTGTCCGGTACGGGGGCGGCCAGCTCCCGTACGTCGATGCCGGCTCGTACCAGCAGGTGGCCGAACCGGAGGAACGTGTCCGGGGTCGGGATGATGCCGAGGATCGCGGTGTTGCCGCCGAAGATCCAGGTCAGCAGCAGCAGGAGGGCTCCCAGCATGCCGCCGATCTGGACCCAGATCGAGGAGGTCCGCAGCCGCCGGATCAGCAGCGCCGCGGCGAGCACGGCGAGCACCGAACCGGTGGCGTAGACCAGCCAGCTGTACGTACGGAACACCCCGGAGAGGGGAGCCGCCGCCAGTAGACAGGCGCCCGCCGCGGCGATCGTCGTGTGCCGGTACGAGTTCACGACACACCACCCGAGACGGTCTCGGCCATCGTCGCCCGGTACGCGAAGCCCTGCGCGCCGCGTACCGCCGCCTGGTGCCACAGCGTGGGCAGCTTCGCGCCGTGCGACACGTCCACGACCCGCCAGCCGCCCCGGGCGAGCGTGAGCCGGCTCAGTTCGTGCTCGCGGGTGGCGTCGGCCCGGGCCGGCTCCGGCAGGTGCAGCCACGAGGTGGCGTCGACCAGGAACCCGACGCAGGTGCCGTTGGTGTGCAGCCCGGCCACCAGCTCCGCCTCCGGCTGCGTGAGCAGCCCGAGTACGGCGAGCACCAGGCCGCCGTCGTTGCGTTGCCGTACCTGGTCGACCAGCGAGCCGATGTCGAGCGTGTCGTCCAGCCGTACCTCGGCGAGATGGTCGAGGATCGCGCCCATGCCGGCGTCGTCGAGGTCGTCGAAGTCGTGGCCCGGCCCTGCGCCGGTGACCAGCCGGACCTTGTAGTCGCCCCGGCGCAGGTGGGTGGCCGTGCTGGCCACCGCGGAGACCGCCCATTCGAAACTGGACGCGGGGCCTTCGCCCCGGTGAGCGGCGAGCCGGGGATCCAGGATCACCGTCGCGCGCGACTCCCACGGCTGCTCCTCGCGCCGCACCATCAGTTCGCCGGTACGGGCGGTGGAGCGCCAGTGCACCCGGCGCAGGTCGTCGCCGTGGCGGTACTCCCGGGTGGCCGCGTCGTCCTCGCCGTGCGACGCGACGGACCGGCTGCGACTCTCGCCGCTGCCGACGTACTCGCCGGCGATCCGGACCGCGGGAAGCGGGACCACCTGCGGGATCACGGTCAACTCGTTCACGCTGGGGAACGCGCGGGTCAGCTCGCACAGGCCGAACGGGTCGGTGAGCCGTACCAGCAGCGGACCGATCGGGTAGCGGCCGCGGGTGTCGGCGCGGACCGTGTACGCCACCGAGGTGGTACGCCGGGCACCGAGCCGTTCCAGCACCAGCCGGGGCCGGCTGCCCAACGCGTACGGCAGCCGGTCTTCCAGCAGCAGGGTGCCGGTGGGGAAGCCGGAGGTGTTGTGCAGTCGCAGCACCACTCGGGCGGCGGTGCCGATCGGCGTACGGTGCGGCTGCAGCACCCGACTGCAGGTCAGCCGGTAACGGGTACGCGCCACCGCGAACACCGCCAGCAACGGCAGCAGCGCCAGCAGTGCCGCCACCCGCAGCAGGTCCTTCTCGCCGAGCAGCAGCGCGGAGACCCCGGCCGCTGCCGCCGCCGCGAGGAAGGACCTGCCTCGCGTGGTCAGGCCGCCCAGCGCCTGCCGCATCTAGCGCCCCTTGGCCTCTGGCCGTACGTGCGGCACGGGCAGCCGGTGCACCAGGTCGGAGACCACCACGTCGGTGGTACGCCGCGCCAGCTGGGCCTCCGCGGTGAGGATCAGCCGGTGGGCCAGCACCGGTACGGCGAGCGTCTGCAGGTCGTCCGGCAGCACGAAGTCCCGGCCTTCCAGCGCGGCCACCGCACGGGCGGTCCGCAGCAGGTGCAGGGACGCCCGGGGGCTGGCGCCGAGCCGCAGGTCCGGAGACTCGCGGGTGGCGTTGACCAGGTTGATCGCGTACACCTTGAGCGCCTCGGCGACGTGGACCTGCCGTACGCCGGCGATCAGCCGCCGTACCGTCTCGGCGTCGGAGACCGGCTGCAGCGGATCGAGCGGGTCCGTCGCGCCGTGCAGGTTGAGCATCTCCAGCTCGGCCCGCGGATCCGGGTAGCCCATCGCGATCCGGGCGGTGAACCGGTCGCGCTGCGCCTCCGGCAGCGGGTACGTGCCTTCCATCTCGATCGGGTTCTGGGTGGCGATCACCATGAACGGACTGCGCAGCGGGTACGTCACCCCGTCGACCGTGACCTGGTGCTCCTCCATGCACTCCAGCAGCGCCGACTGGGTCTTCGGCGACGCGCGGTTGATCTCGTCGCCGACCACCAGGTTCGCGAACACCGCGCCGGGCTTGAACTCGAAGTCGTGCGTCTCCTGGTTGTAGACGCTGACCCCGGTGACGTCGCTGGGCAGCAGGTCCGGTGTGAACTGGATCCGCCGTACGGTGCTGTCCACCGAGCGCGCCATCGCCTTGGCCAGTTTCGTCTTGCCTACTCCGGGCACGTCCTCGATCAGCAGGTGCCCTTCGGCGAGGAGTACGGCCAGCGCCAACTTGACCGTCGCGGCCTTTCCCTCGATCACCTGCTCGATGTTCGTGGCGATCTGATCGGTGTGAGCTTTGAGCTCGTCGATCGGCATGGGGGTACCCAGGTGCTCCCAGGTGTGCTGCGCCGTCACTCAGGTCCTCCTCGTCCGGTCCGGCCGTGTCGCGGCTGCCGGATGTTCCATCCCACCTCACCCACCCGCATCCTCCCAGGCTAATGAGGGTGTCGACCGATGCCGAGGTGGCCAAGTTTCGGCAACGGTTCGATCACTGGGTTCGATTTCACCGAGATTGCCCGGTGCCGGATATGTGCCCGCGCGGCGCGCTGTTCAACCGGTAGACTGATTCGCATGACCGGGATCGGGCGATCACGCGCATACGGGCTGCTTCTTAGCTAGCCGTACTGCCGCGATCGGCGACAGTACGGCGACCCCTCCTGAGCGAGGGGCTTTTTTGTGCCCCCAGCTCATGCCCAGCCGCGAGCAACCGACGTGACGATCCAGGATTCCGGGGAAGACTTCGAGAAGGCGAGACCATGAGCGAGACGACCGAACCGCAGGCCGACGTACCGCCGCACCGGTACACCGCCGCGACGGCGGCCGAGATCGAGGCCCGCTGGCAGGACTGGTGGAACGAGCACGGCACGTTCCGCGCGCCGAACCCGGTCGGACCGCTCGCCGAACCCCCGGACAGCCCGCTGGCCGAGCTGACGAAGCGCCCCAAGCTGTACGCGATGGACATGTTCCCGTACCCGTCCGGCGCCGGGCTGCACGTCGGCCACCCGCTGGGCTACATCGCCACCGACTGCTACACCCGGTTCAAGCGGATGACCGGGTTCAACGTGCTGCACCCGATGGGTTTCGACGCGTTCGGGCTGCCCGCCGAGCAGTACGCGGTGCAGACCGGCACCCATCCCCGCAAGACCACCGAGGAGAACATCACCCGGTACCGGGGGCAGCTGCGCCGGCTGGGCCTGGCGTACGACAACCGCCGCGAGTTCGCCACGATCGACGTCGAGTACTACCGCTGGACTCAGTGGATCTTCCTGCAGATCTTCAATTCCTGGTACGACGAGAAGCTGGGCAAGGCACGCCCGATCGGCGAACTGGAAGCCGAGTACGCCCAGGACAAACGCCGTACGCCCGACGGCCGGGGCTGGTGCGAGCTGACCCGCGCCGAGCAGCGGGCCGTGATCGACGGGCACCGGCTGGCGTACATCTCGGACGCGCCGGTGAACTGGTGCCCCGGGCTGGGCACGGTGCTGGCCAACGAGGAGGTCACCCCCGACGGTCGGTCCGAGCGGGGCAACTTCCCGGTGTTCCGCAAGAGCCTGAGCCAGTGGAAGATGCGGATCACCGCGTACGCCGACCGGCTGGCCGACGACCTGGACGGCCTGGACTGGCCCGAGTCGATCAAGATCATGCAGCGCAACTGGATCGGCCGGTCGCAGGGCGCGTACATCGACTTCCCGGTGGCCGACGAGAGGATCCGGGTGTTCACGACCCGGCCGGACACGGTGTTCGGGGCGACGTACATGGTGCTGGCGCCGGAGCATCCGCTGGTTGATCAGCTGGTGCCTGACGCCTGGCCTGCCGATGTTCCGGAGGCGTGGACGGGCGGTGCGGCGACTCCCGGGGACGCGGTGGCGGCGTACCGGGTCGAGGCGGGCCGCAAATCCGAGCTGGAACGGCAGACCGAGGGCCGGGACAAGACCGGCGTGTTCGTCGGCGCGCACGCCACCAACCCGGTCACCGACGCGAAGATCCCGGTATTCGTCGCCGACTATGTCCTGATGGGGTACGGCACCGGCGCGATCATGGCGGTGCCCGGCCAGGACGAGCGGGACTGGGAGTTCGCGGAGCGCTTCGGGCTGCCGATCATCCGTACCGTCCGGCCGCCCGAGAGGTTCGACGGCGAGGCGTACACCGGGGAAGGGCCGGCGATCAACTCCTCCAGCGACAAGCTGAGCCTGGACGGCATGCACGTCGCCGAGGCCAAGGCCACCATCATCGAGTGGCTGGAGGCCACCGGCGCCGGTGAGGGCACCGTCCAGTACAAGCTGCGGGACTGGCTGTTCAGCCGGCAGCGCTACTGGGGCGAGCCGTTCCCGATCGTGCACGACGAGTACGGCCCGGTCGCGGTCCCCGACTCGATGCTGCCGGTCGAGCTGCCCGAGGTGAACGACTACTCGCCCACCACGTACGACCCGAACGACAAGGACACCGAGCCGGCGCCGCCGCTGGCGAAGGCGACCGAATGGGTCGAGGTGAAGCTGGACCTGGGCGACGGGCCGAAGGCGTACCGCCGGGAGACCAACGTGATGCCGCAGTGGGCCGGCTCCTGCTGGTACGAGCTGCGCTACCTGGACCCGACCAACCACGAGCGGCTGGTGTCCCGGGAGAACGACGAATACTGGATGGGCCCCCGCTTCGAGGGCGACCCCGGCGGCGTGGACCTGTACGTCGGCGGGTCCGAGCACGCCGTCCTGCACCTGCTGTACGCCCGCTTCTGGCACAAGGTGCTGTACGACCTGGGCCACGTCAGCTCGCCGGAGCCGTTCCGGCGCTTGATCAACCAGGGCTACATCCTGGCGTACGTGTTCCGCGACGACCGCGGTTTCCCGGTGCCCGCCGAGGAGGTCGCCGACGACGGCCACGGCAATTACACCTGGCACGGCAAGCCGGTCAAGCGCGAGCTGGGCAAGATGGGCAAGTCGCTGAAGAACGTGGTCACTCCCGACGACATGTGCCACGAATACGGCGCCGACACCTTCCGGGTGTACGAGATGTCGATGGGCCCGCTGGAGGTGTCCCGCCCGTGGGAGACCCGGGCGGTGGTCGGCTCGTACCGGTTCCTGCAACGGGTCTGGCGCAGTGTGGTCGACGAGAACACGGGGGAGTCCCGGGTGGTCGACACCCCGGCCGACGACGAGACGAGGCGGCTGCTGCACCGGGTGATCGACCAGGTCGGGTCCGATCTGGACGGTCTGCGGTTCAACACCGCGATCGCGAAGCTGATCGAGCTGAACAACCGGCTGACCCAGGTCTCCGCCGACGGTACGCCGCGCGAGATCGCCGAGCCGCTGGTGCTGATGCTGTCGCCGTTCGCCCCGCACCTGGCCGAGGAGCTGTGGCGCCGGCTGGGCCACGAGGACTCGCTGGCGTACGTGCCGTTCCCGGTCGCCGACCCGGAGCTGGTCAAGGGCGAGACCGTGGTCTACCCGGTGCAGGTCAACGGCAAGGTACGCGGCCGCGTGGAGGTCGACGCCGACGCCGACGCCGACGCGGTGCAGGCCGCCGCCCTGGCCGACGAGAAGGTCGCCGAGTTCCTGGCCGGCCGCGACCCCCGCAAGGTCATCGTCGTCCCCGGTCGCATGGTCAGCGTGGTGGTCTAGGCATCGGTTGGAGAACGAGGGGCTTCGGCGTGGAGGTTTGGTACAACCCGGCGTGCTCGAAGTGTCGTACGGCGGTGCAGCGGTTCGACGCCGCCGGGGTCGACTTTTCGATTCGGCGGTACCTGGACGAGCCGCCGACCGCGGAGGAGCTGGACCATGTGCTGAGCCGGCTCGAGCGGCAGCCGTGGGAGATCGCGCGACTGGGGGAGCCGGTCGCCGAAGCGCTGGGCCTGAAGGCCTGGCCGCGCGACGACGGGTCGCGGCAGCGGTGGATCGAGGCACTGGTGGCCAACCCGACGCTGATCCAGCGGCCGATCGTGTTGCTGGACGACGGGCGGGCGCTGATCGGGCGTACTCCCGAGGCGCTTGACGAGGTGGTCGGAGCGGAAACCGAACCACCCGGCAGGTAGTGGTCTCCACTTTCCGCCACCGCGCCGCGCGCTCTGCGCCGGCGCGGTGATTTTTCGAGGCTGCCGGTCGTCACGGGCGGCGTGTCGCGTGCGGTCGGCGGTGTGTCGGGTTGTCGGGTAGCTGACCAGGGATCGCACCCTCCACTCGGGCTCCACCCCTCTGACCTGCGGATTCACTCAATCGGGCGGTTCTGGGCGGCGTGATTCGCGTTGACGGTGGAGGAAAGTGGAGTACAGTGGGGCGCGATGGTGGAGCGGGGGGCGCTCTGCTGGTCCGATCGAACGGGTGCGTGGCGGCACGAGGGGGTGGGCCGATGTTTCTCGGCACCCACACGCCACGCCTGGACGACAAGGGCCGGCTGATTCTCCCCGCCAAGTTCCGGGACGATCTTGCGGGAGGCCTAGTGGTCACGAAGGGGCAGGAGCGCTGCCTTTACGTGTTTCCGATGGCCGAGTTCCGCCGGATCTCCGAGCAGTTGCAGGCCACGCCGGTGACACACAAGGCGGCCCGGGCGTACAGCCGGGTGTTCTTCGCCAGCGCATTCGACCAGCTGCCGGACCGGCAGGGCCGGATCACGGTCCCGCCGCCGCTGCGGCAGTACGCCGGGCTCGAGCGCGAACTGGTCGTGATCGGCGCCAGCAACCGGGTCGAGATCTGGGACAGCCAGGCCTGGGAGACCTACCTCAACGACAGCGAAGAGTCCTTCGCCGACATCGAGGAGGGGGTGTTGCCGGGCTTCTGACCTGCCGACGACAAATCCAGACGCGGTGATCGTGCCGCGAGATCTCCAGCCGCTCGACGTCTCCTGACATCACTTCCCCGGTGCCAGGCGCGAGCGGGCGGATGGGGATCTGGTGGCACGAGGCGTCTCGGCAGGAGGAACCACGCAGAGGCACGGTGCACCCCGACCGCGACCGGGGGCGTCAGGCCAGTCACCGAGGCAGCACCATCGAGAGGGGGGTCGGATGGACAGCGAACGTATTCACGTTCCGGTGCTGCTGGAGCGCGTACTGGAGCTGCTCGGGCCGGCCCTCGCCGACAAGGACGCGGTGTGCGTGGACGCCACGCTGGGACTCGGCGGCCACGCGCAGGCGCTGCTCGCGGCGTACCCCCGGCTGACCCTGATCGGGCTGGACCGCGATCCCGAGGCACTGCGCCGCTCCACCGGGCGGCTCGCCCCGTACGCGGACCGGATCCGGTTGGTGCACACCAGCTACAGCGGGCTGGCCGGCGTACTGGACGAGCTCGGGTACGACCGGGTCGACGGGGTGCTGTTCGACCTCGGGGTGTCGTCGCTGCAGCTCGACGAGGCCTCGCGCGGGTTCGCGTACGCCCAGGACGCGCCGCTGGACATGCGGATGGACACCACGCAGCCGTTGACCGCCGAGGAGGTCGTCAACACCTACCCGGTTGCCCGGTTGCGCCGGATCTTCGCCGAGTACGGCGAGGAGCGCTTCGCCGCGCGGATCGCCGCCTCGATCGACCGGGAGCGTTCCCGCGGTCGCATCACCTCCACCGCCCGACTGGCCGACCTGGTGCGCGACGCGATCCCGGCGGCTGCCCGGCGCAAGGGCGGCCACCCGGCGAAGCGGGTGTTCCAGGCGCTGCGGATCGAGGTCAACGGCGAACTCGACGCGGTACGGGAAGCGATCCCCGCGGCGATCGACGCGCTCGCGGTGGGCGGCCGGATCGTGGTGCTGGCGTACCACTCGCTGGAGGACCGGATCGTGAAGCGGGCCTTCGCGGCCGGCGCCACCTCGACCGCCCCGATCGGCCTGCCGGTCGAGCCCGAGGGCACCGCCCCGGTGCTCAAGCTGCTCACCCGCGGCGCCGAGACCCCGGGCGAGGAGGAACTCGCGGCGAACCCGCGTTCGGCGTCGGTACGGCTGCGTGCCGCCGAGCGGATCCGGGAGGCGGCCTGATGGGTGCCCCCGCGCGCAAGTACGAGCTGTTCGACGACGACCCGGTGGCGATGCCCGCGGTGCCGGTCGCGCCGGCGCGGCCTCGCCGTACCCGGACCCTGCCCGTCGAGCCCGCGCCCGGCCGTACCAGTGAGCCGCCGACCCGCCGACCCGCCAGGCGGCCGGCCTCCGCCGAACCGGCAGCGCCCGCGCGGCCCAGGCCGGACGAGTCGCGACCGGAGCGAGCCGGCCGGCCCGAACCCGCTGAGCGGCCCGAGCGAGTTGAGCGGCCGGAGGCGCCGCCGGCTCCGGTGACCGCGCCGCGGGCGCCGTTCGTGATGTTGGTGCTGGTCCTGGTGGCCGCCGGCATCATCGGCCTGCTGGTGCTGAACACCAAGATCAACGAAGACTCGTTCCGGCTGCAGAAGATGCGGGACCGGCAGGTCGCCCTGGACACCAGGGAGCAGCAGCTCGGCTCCGAACTCGCGGACCGGCAGTCACCGGGCAACCTGGCTGCCGCCGCCAGACGGCTCGGCCTGGTGCCCGCGGGCACACCGGCGTTCCTGTACCTGCCGGACGGCCGGGTGGTCGGCGTAGCGCAGCCGGGCGGTGCCAGAGACCTCGGAGGGAGGTGAACCATGGCTGACTCGCGAAACCCGCGCCAGAACCGTCGCGGCGGAGAACCCACCGTGGTGCCGATGCGGCGCGGCGGGATATCGCAGGCGCGCCGGTACTCCCCGCGGGGCAAAACCGTACGGGAGGCGGCGTCGGACCCGTACCGGCCGGTGCTGCGGCTGGTCAACGGCGGGCAGGACGAGGCACCTGCCGGGTCCGGTCGTGGCGCACCGCCGGACTCCGGTCGTGCCGCGGCCGCGGCTCGCGGCACTGCCCCCTCCCGCCGATCCGGGGGTACGCCGAGCGAGCAGTCCGCCGCCCGCAAGTCATCCGCCCGGAAGCCCGCCGCTCGGGGGTCCGCCACCCGCAAGGCCCCTGCCGGGAAAGCCACTTCCAGGAAAGCCGCTGCCCGGAAGGCCACCCCGGGTGGAGCCACCCCTGGGCGAGCCACCCGTGGGCGAGCCACCACGGCGAAGGCCGGTGCCGGGAGGCGGCGTCCGGCGCCGCCGCGCCGGCCGGGACGGCGTACCCGTCGGGTACGGCTGGGCAACCCGATGCGGCGGCTGAGGTTCGGCACGGCGCTGGTGCTGGTGCTCTTCCTGGTGATCGCCGGGCGGCTGGTCGAACTGCAGCTCACCGACGCCGCCGCGTACGCCGCGGACGGGCTCAAGCAGCGGCTGCGCGAGGTGCCGCTGCTGGCGCCGCGCGGGTCGATCCTGGACCGCAGCGGCGCCGTGCTGGCCCGCAGCGTCGACGCCCGCTACGTGTACGCCGACCCCGAGATGGTCGACGACGCGGCGTCGGCCGCCGCGAAGCTGTCCCCGGTGCTCGGGATCGCGAAGTCGGCGCTCACCGAGCGGATGAAGCGGTCGGTACGCGACAACGGCCAGTCCGTACGGTTCGTCTACCTGGCGCGTGGCGTGTCGGTCTCCGTCGGCGACCGGGTGACCGGGCTCAACATCAAGGGCATCGGGGTGCACCGCGACGAGCGCCGCGAGGTGCCCGGCCACGACCTCGCCGCCAACATCATCGGCTTCACCGGTCAGGACGCCAACGGACTGACCGGCATGGAATCGCAGTACGACTCGGTGCTGCGCGGCCGCGACGGCGAGCGGGTCGACGAGATCGGGATGAACGGCGTACCGATTCCGGACGGGTACCACCGGCTGCAGCCGGCCAAGCCGGGGCGGTCGCTGCGACTGACCATCGACCGGGACCTGCAGTACGAGGCGCAGCGCACCCTCGCGGCGAAGATGCAGCAGGTACGCGCGACGTTCGGCAGCGCGGTCGTGCTCGACGTGCAGACCGGCGAGGTGCGCGCGATGGCCAGCTGGCCCTCGTACGACGCGGCCAACGCGTTCGACGCGCCCGGTTCGCGGTGGACCGACTACAACACCGAGGCCGTGGTCGAGCCGGGCTCGGTGCACAAGCCGTTCGTGCTCGGCGCCGCCCTGGAGGAGGGCGTGATCACGCCCAACTCGACCCCGGTGGTGCCGCCGACGATCACCAAGGGCGGCGCGACGTACCGCGACACCCACTGGCACACCACCCGGAAGATGACGATCCCGGGGATTCTGGCGCACTCTTCGAACGTGGGGACCATCGAGATCGCCAGCAAGCTGGGCGCCAAGCGGCTCTGCGAGTACCAGAAGAAGTTCGGCCTGGGTACGCCCACCGGGGTCGGCATACCGGGCGAGGCGAGCGGGATCGTGCAGCCGCCGAACCGCTGGAGCGGGTCCAGCTACGGCTCCGTGCCGATCGGCATGGGCGTCGCGGTCACCCCGATCCAGATGGCCGCGGCGTACGCCGCGATCGCCAACGACGGCGTGTGGCTGCAGCCGAGGCTGGTCGACGGCACGATCGGCGGCGACGGGAAGTTCGCAGCAGCGGCACCCGCGAAGCACCACCGGGTGCTGTCGACCAAGGTGTCCCGGCAGCTGCGGCTGGCGATGGAGGCGGTCACCACCGCACCGGACGCCACCGGCCTGCAGGGCGCGATCCCGGGCTACCGGGTCGCCGGCAAGACCGGCACCGGCCTGAAGGTCAAGAACAACCACTACGAGTACGGCAACGTGACCTCGTTCATCGGAATGGCGCCGGCCGACGCACCGCGGTTCGTGGTGGCGGTGTTCGCCCACGTACCGCACGGAGCGGGCGGCGGCGTCGCGGGGCCGGTGTTCCGCAGCATCATGACCTCGACGCTGCAGCACTACGCGGTGCCGCCGACCGGCCGGAAGGCGCCGCAGTTCAAGATCTACGGGTGACTCAGCAAGATCTACGGGTGACCCGGCCGGATCCACGGGTGATCCGCTGTGTCGTTGCGCTGGGAACACCTGCGTTAGCAAGGGGTGACAGGACGCGACTTCAGGTGATCCAGCGCGGAAACCGGATGGCGGCAGGGGTAGGGTCTGCACCCGTGTCCGGCTATCCCCGTCCGCGAACGGTGCTTCCGTACCCGCTCGCCGGACTCGCTCAGCAGCTGGGCGTACCGGCTCCGGCCGGTGACGTACGGCTCACCGGCGTCACGCACGCCAGCGGCTCGGTACGCCCCGGCGACCTGTACGCCGCACTGCCCGGCGCCCGGCGGCACGGCGCCGAGTTCGTCGCCGAAGCGGCCCGGGCCGGCGCCCTCGCTGTGCTGACCGACCGGACCGGCGCGGCGGCCGCGGCAGCCGCCGGACTGCCCGCCCTGGTGGTCGACGATCCCCGGGCCGCCCTCGGCGGAGTGGCCGCCCAGGTGTACGGGGACCCGACGGCGCGGTTGACGGTGCTCGGCATCACCGGCACCGCGGGCAAGACGTCCACGGCGTACCTGATCGACTCGGGGTTGCGGGCCACGGGCGTGCTGCCCGGGGTGATCGGGACCGTGGAGACCCGGCTCGGCGACGAGCGGATCGACAGCGTACGGACCACGCCCGAGGCCCCCGACCTGCAAGCCCTGTACGCCGTCGCCCTCGAGCGGGGGATCGGCACCGTCACCATGGAGGTCTCCAGCCACGCGTTGGCGCTGGGACGGGTGGAGGGCACCCGGTTCGCGGTCGGCGGCTTCACCAACCTGGGCGTCGACCACCTCGACTTCCACGCCGACCTCGCCGAGTACTTCACCGCCAAGGCGGCGCTGTTCGACGGTCGCTGCGCCCACGAGGTGGTCAACCTGGACGATCCGGCCGGCCGCAAGCTGGTCAAGCCGGAGACGATCACCGTCTCGGCAGCCGGCGACCCGGCGGCGACCTGGCGGGCCGGCCGGATCACCAGCGCCGGATTCAGCCAGACGTTCGACATCACCGGCCCGCCCGGGGCGCTGCCCGCCGGCGGCCCGGCCGGCACCCGGTTCGAGGGCTCGCTGGCGATGCCCGGGGCGCACAACGTGGGCAACGCGTTGATCGCGCTGGCCAGCCTGGTGGCGATCGGCATCGACCCGCAGACCGCGCTGCACGGCATCGCCGCGTGCCGCGGCGTACCGGGCCGGATGGAGCTGGTCGACGCCCCCGGGCCGGTACGCGGCGTGGTCGACTACGCGCACAAGCCGGACGCCGTGGTCGCCGTACTGGCCGCCTTGCGTGAGGTCACCGACGGCACCCTGATCTGCGTGATCGGCGCCGGCGGCGACCGGGACCGCGGCAAGCGGCCGTTGATGGGCGAAGCGGCCGCGCGCCATGCCGATCTGGTCCTGGTAACGGACGACAACCCCCGCGACGAAGACCCTGCGGCGGTACGCGCCGAGGTGCTCGCCGGCGCCGGCGGCCCCGCCGAGGTGGTCGAGGTGGCCGGCCGCCGTACGGCGATCGACGAAGCCGTACGCCGTGCCAGGCCCGGTGACACGATCGCCGTACTCGGCAAGGGACACGAGCAGGGACAGGAGGTCGCCGGCGAGGTGCATCCGTTCGACGACCGGATCGAGTTGGCCGCCAGTCTCACGGAACGGTTCGCAGCCCGGTGATCCCGCTGACCCTGAGCGAGGTGGCCCGTGCGGTGTCCGGACGGCTGGTCGACGTACCGGACCCGTCGGTCGCGGTGACCGGGTCGGTCGAGTTCGACTCCCGGCAGATCACCGACGGCGGACTTTTCGTCGCCCTGCCAGGTGAGAAGGCCGACGGGCACGACTTCGCGGCCGGCGCGGTGGCCGCGGGCGCGGTGGCTGTGCTCGCCGCGCGGCCGGTCGGCGTACCGGCGGTCGTGGTGGCGGATCCGCTGGTGGCGCTGGGCAAGCTGGCCCGGGCGGTGGTGGACCGGCTCGACGTCACGGTGATCGGGGTGACCGGCTCGTCGGGGAAGACGTCGACCAAGGACCTGATCGCGCAGCTGGTGTCCCGGCTCGGGCCTACGGTGGCACCGCCGGGGACGTTCAACAACGAGCTGGGGTTCCCGTACACGGTGCTGCGGGGCGACGGGTCCACCCGCTACCTCGTTCTCGAGTACAGCGCCCGCGGCCTGGGCCACATCGACTATCTCTGCCAGATCGCCCAGCCGCGGATCGGCGTGGAGCTCAACGTCGGCGTCGCCCACGTCGGCGAGTTCGGTTCCACCGACGCGATCGCCAAGGCCAAGAGCGAGCTGGTCGCGGCCCTTCCGCCCGCCGCCGGCGAGCTCGGCACGCAACAGCCGGCCGAAGCAACCGCCGGGAAGACCGTTGGCGGGGTGGCGATCCTCAACGCCGACGATCCCGCCGTCGTAGCCATGGCATCCCGGACCTCCGCCCGGGTCGTGCGGTACGGCATCGGCGGTGACGCCGACATTCGCGCCGAGCAGGTCACGCTCGACGATCGCGGGCGGCCGTCGTACCACCTCAGGACGAGAGACGGGGTGACCGCCGTGAGTCTCGGGCTCTCCGGTGAGCACCAGGTCGGCAACTCTCTCGCGGCGGCCGCCGTGGCGATCGAGTGCGGCATGCCACTGGCGGACCTGGGCGACGCGCTCGGGGAACTGCGGCTAGTCTCCGAACGCCGGATGGACGTGTTCGACACCGCCGGCGGCGTGACGGTCATCGACGACTCGTACAACGCCAACCCGGGCTCGATGGCGGCGGCGTTGCACGCCCTCGCCTCGATGGGGCAGCAGCGACGGCGCTGGGCCGTGCTGGGCTACATGGCCGAGCTGGGGACGTACGAGCGAGCCGGGCACGAAGCAGTGGGCCGGCTCGCGGCACAGCTGGGCGTGGACAAGCTGGTGGTCGTCGAGGAGTCGGCGGCACCGATCGTCGACGGGGCACGCGAAGAATCCGACTGGGGAGGAGATGCGGTGCGGGTAGCCGACCAGGAAGCCGCGGTCGAAGTGCTGCGGGCCGAGTTGCGGCCGGGCGACGTGGTGCTGGTGAAGGGTTCCCGGTACCGGACCTGGAAGGTGGCCGACGCGCTGCGATCGGGAGAGGGGCGCGCCCGGTGAGGTCGGTCATCGTCGCCGCCTTCGTGGCATTCGCGCTCACCCTGTTCGGTACGCCGTTGGCGATCAAGTGGTTCACCCGGCTCAGGGTGGGGCAGCCGATCCGGGAACTAGGGCCGGCCAGTCACCAGGGCAAGCGGGGTACGCCCACGATGGGCGGCGTCGTGTTCATCCTGGCCACCGTGATCGCGTACATCGCCGGTCACCTGGTGTTGATCCTCACCCTGCCGGAAACCCCCACCCGCCGGTACGGCCCCACCGTCACCGGCCTCGTGCTGCTGGGCCTGTTCGTCTTCACCGGCCTGGTCGGCTTCATCGACGACTTCCTGAAGGTACGCAAGCGCAACAGTCTGGGCCTCAACGAGCGCGGGAAGCTGATCGGACAACTGGTCGCCGGCGTCCTGTTCGGGGTCGTCGCGCTGTACTTCCCGAACGGCAAGGGCGTCACCGTCGGCAGCGAGTACATCTCGTTCGTACGCGACGTCGACTGGATGTACATCGGCAAGGTCGGCGCGGTGATCCTGTTCGCGTTCGTGGTGATCTCGGCGTCAAACGGCGTCAACCTCACCGACGGGCTGGACGGCCTGGCGACCGGCTCGTCGATGATGGTGCTGACCGCGTACACGGTGATCGGGTTCTGGGAGTACCGCCACGTCTGCGGCGACTCGGCGAGCAGCCTCTACTGCTACGAGGTCCGCGACCCGCTCGAGATCGCGTTGATCGCGGGAGCCGCGGTCGGGGCGCTGTTCGGCTTCCTGTGGTGGAACGCGTCCCCGGCCAAGATCTTCATGGGCGACAGCGGCGCGCTCGGGCTGGGTGGCCTGATCGGCGGCCTGGCGATGGCGACCAAGACCATCCTGCTGCTGCCGATCCTCGGCACGCTGTTCGTGATCATCACGATGTCGGTGATCATCCAGCGGATCTCGTACAAGTCGACCGGGCGAAGAGTGTTCCGGATGGCGCCGTTGCAGCACCACTTCGAGCTGGTCGGGTGGAGCGAGGTCAACATCGTGATCCGGTTCTGGATCGTCTGCGGCATCGGCGTGGCGATCGGGCTCGGCTTCTTCTACGCGGACTTCCTCGCCGTGGTGGGTTAAGACCATGCCTGGGTACGAGGGCCGCGCCGTCCTGGTGGCCGGCGCACGAGTCGCGGGCAGGGCGAGCGCCCTGGCCCTGCTCGGTCTGGGTGCCGAGGTGACCGTGATCGACCGGTCCGACTCGCCGGCGATGGCCGAGCTTCGCGATGCCGGGGCGACGGTGCTCGTCGGCGACGTACCGGACGACGCGCTGCTGGAGCGGGTGAGCGACGTGATGGTGTCGCCCGGCTTCGCGCCGACCCATCCGCTGGTGGTGGCCGCGGCGGAGGCGGGTTGCGAGATCTACAGCGAGCCGGAGCTGGCGTGGCGGCTACGCCGGCCCGGCGTCTCCGGACAGCCGCCGCCGTGGCTCGCCGTCACCGGCACCAACGGCAAGACCACCGTGGTCACCATGCTCGCCGCGATCCTGGCGGCGGCCGGCCTGCGTACGGCGGCGCTGGGCAACGTGGGCGAGCCGCTGGTCGACGCCGTGCTCCGTACCCCCGCCGACCAGTACGACGTGATCGCCGTCGAGCTGTCCAGCTTCCAGCTGCACTGGTCGGCGACCCTGGCGCCGCAGGCCGGTGCGTTGCTGAACCTCGCCGACGACCACCTCGACTGGCATGGCGGCTTCGACGCGTACGCCGGCGCCAAGGCCGATGTCTGGCGCGCCGCCGACGGCGTGGCGATCGGCAACCTGGACGATCCCCGCGCCGCCGCCCTGCTCGCGAAGGCGCCCGGCCGGCGGATCGGCTTCACCCTCGGCGAACCCACCGCGGGCCAGCTCGGCGTCACCCCCGGCCCGGCCAGCGGTGCGGCCACGGCGAGCGGCGGGATCCTGACCGACTGCGCGTTCGGGGACGGGCCGGTGCCGCTGATGCCGGTGGCGGAGCTGCGGCTCGCCGGCCGTCACAACGTGGCCAACGCGCTCGCCGCGGCGGCGCTCGCCCGGTCCCACGGCGTCCCGCCGGAGGCCGTACGGGAAGGCCTGGCGGGATACCAGCCCCAGCCGCACCGCAACGCTCCTGTCGGCACCGTCGGCGGGGTCGCGTACGTGGACGACAGCAAGGCGACGAATCCGCACGCCGCGTACGGGTCGCTCACGGCGTACCCCCGGGTGGTGTGGATCGCCGGGGGCCAGCTCAAGGGCGTGGACGTCGATCCGCTGGTCGCCGGCGTCGCCGCGAGACTGGGCGGAGTCGTACTGATCGGTACCGATCGGGCGAAGATCGCCGAGGCGTTACGGCGACACGCGCCGCAGGTCCCGGTGACGGACGTGGCGCGCACCGATGATGGAGCCATGGCGGAGGCGGTGGCGTCGGCAGCGGCGTTGGCGCGTCCGGGCGACACGGTGCTGCTCGCGCCGGCGGCCGCGTCGTTCGACATGTTCACCGGGTACGCCGAGCGGGGCGACCGGTTCGCCGCCGCGGTCGCCGCACTGCCCACCCGGGCACACTGAGCCGCGGCGTACGAACCGGCGGCGCACTCGACACGAGCGGTGCACGTACCAAAGGGAGGGCTGGCACGGGTGGCCGCGGACAGCAGTCAACTCGCCGAGCGGAGCGGGACCACGGCCGACCGGCGTGCCCGGGCGGACCTCTCGCTGCAGCTGGTGCTGGGTCCGCTCGCGGCGCTGCGTGGCCTGCTGGCCCGCCCGCTCGCCTCGTACTACCTGCTGCTGTCCAGTACGGCCCTGCTGATCGCGATCGGCCTGGTGATGGTGTTCTCCGCCACCAGCGTGAAGGCGCTGGGGGAGCAAGGCAACGCGTTCGGGCCGGTGGCGCAGCAGATCACCTGGGCTGGGATCGGTCTGGTGGTGTTCTGGCTGGCGCAGCGGCTGCCGCTGCGGGTCTACCGCGTGCTGGGGACCCCGCTGCTGGTGATCAGTGTGCTGCTGCTGGCGGTGCTGGCGCTGTTCCCGAACGTCTCGGCCGGCCCGTTCCAGACCGAGCAGGGGATCTGGATGGACCTGGCCGGGATGCACCTGCAGCCCTCGGAGGCCACCAAGATCGCGTTCGTGCTCTGGGGCGCCGGGGTGCTGGTACGCAAAGGGCGTACCATCGTCCGGTTTCGCGAGCTCGCGGTACCGCTGTTCCCGGTGGCCGGGCTGCTGTTCGTCCTGGTGGGGCTGGCCGACCTGGGCACCATGATCTGCCTGCTGTTGATCATGCTCGCGCTGCTGTTCGTCACCGGCGTACGGTTCCGGATCTTCGCCGCGATGATGGGTTTCGGCCTGGTCGGCGTGATCCTGCTGATCGGCGGGAAGTCGTACCGGCTGCAGCGGTTGACCGCGTTCCTCGACCCGACGGCCGATCCGAAGTACACGTACCAGCCGGTCCAGGGGATGTACGCGATCGCCGGCGGCGGCTGGTTCGGCGTCGGGCTGGGGGAGAGCCGGCAGAAGTGGGCGTACCTGCCCGAGGCGCACAACGACTTCATCTTCGCGATCATCGCCGAGGAGTTGGGCGTCGTCGGCTCCGTGGTCGTGTTGGGGTTGCTCGCCGTGTTCGCGTACTCCGGGCTGCGGATCGCGCTGCGGGTCACCGACCCGTACGCCCGGGCGGTCGCGGCGGCGTGCACGATCTGGCTGGTCGGCCAGTCCGTGATCAACATCGGCGCGGTGGTCGGGTTGCTGCCGGTCACCGGCCTGCCGTTGCCGTTCATCTCGGCCGGCGGCAGCGCCCTGGTGGTGGCGATGGCGGTGGTCGGCATGCTCGCCTCGTTCGCCCGCTCGGAGCCCGCCGCCGCGAAGGCACTGCACGCCCGCCCGCCCAGCCGGTGGGTACGGCTACTCTGGGCGCCGCTGCCGCCGAAGCCCCGCAGCGGCGCCAAACCGGGCGCCACACCCGCGGCCAGGCCGTCCGGCAAGGCCCCGGCCAAGCCGGCCGGGAAGTCTGGGGCGAAGTCGGGGGCGAGGCCGGGCGGCAGGACCGGGAAGACGGCGAGCGGGGCGAGGACTGGAGGCAGGCGATGAGTACGGTGCGGTCGGTGGTGCTGGCAGGCGGCGGCACCGGAGGCCACATCTATCCGCTGCTGGCGTTCGCCGACTGCCTGCGCCGCCACGACCCCGAGCTGCGGATCACCTGCATCGGCTCGCCGAAGGGCCTGGAGAGCGAGCTGATCCCACCCCGCGGGTACGAGCTGCGCCACGTGCCGGCGTACCAGCTGCCGCGGTCGGTCAACATGAACCTGGTGAAGACGCCGCCGCGGATGTGGCGGGCGGCGCAGGCCACCCGGGCCGTGCTGGACGATGTCGCGGCCGACGTGGTGGTCGGCTTCGGCGGGTACGTGGCGGTGCCGGCGTACCTGGCGGCGTGGCGACGGCGTACCCCCATCGTGATCCACGAGGTGAACGTGCCGCCGGGGATCGCCAACCGGCTCGGGATGCGGTTCACCAGGCACGTCGCGGTGGGCTTCCCGCACCAGCCGAAGCAGGCGCCGTCGCTGCGCGACGCCGAGGTCGTCGGGGTGCCGCTGCGGCAGGCGATCGCGGGCCTGGACCGGGCGTCCCGCCGTACCGAGGCCCGCAAGCACTTCGAGCTGGACCCCGACCGGCCGACGCTGCTGGTGACCGGCGCCTCGCAGGGCGCCAGGACGATCAACCTGGCGACCGCGCTGGCGGCGAAGACGCTCACCGACGCCGGGATCCAGGTGCTGCACCTGATGGGCGCCCGCAACGAGCCCGCCGAGATTCCGCACGGGCTGGCGGCGCCGTACCGGACGTTGACGTACCTGGACGAGATGGAGCTGGCGTACGCCGCCGCGGATCTCGCGCTGTGCCGCTCCGGCGCGATGACCTGCGCGGAGCTCGCCGCCGTCGGCCTGCCGGGCGTGTACGTCCCGTACCCCCACTCCAACCGGGAGCAGTACCGTAATGCGTTGCCCGTGGTGGAGGCCGGCGGCGGCATCCTGGTCGACGACTCCGAGCTCACCCCGGAATGGATCGAAAGGACGGTGGTCCCGCTGGCGCTCGATCAGCAGCGGTTGACCGCGATGGGCGCCGCGGCCGCCGGGTACGGCCGTCGCGACGGCGACGAGGCACTCCGGCGGTTCATGCTCGACGCGGTGACCGGGCCACAACCCGGACCGGTGGCCGGAGGTGGCCAGTGAGCGGATACCAGCCGGTCGACCCGGACCTGGCCGCCGAGGACCTCGGCCGGGTGCACCTGATCGGCGTCGGCGGCGTCGGGATGAGCGGCCTGGCGCGACTGTTGATCACGCGCGGCGTACCGACCTCGGGCAGCGAGCTGCACGACTGGCCCAGCCTGCCCGAGCTGGCCTCGCTGGGCGGCACGATCTACCGGGAACACGTACCTGCGAATCTCGACGGCGTCGACACCGTGGTCTACTCCACCGCGATCCCGGCCGACCATCTCGAGCTGGTCGAGGCACGCCGCCGCGGCCTGCGGATCCTGCACCGGGCGCAGGCGCTCGCGGTGACCATGAACCATCGCAAGGTGGTGGCGGTAGCCGGCACCCACGGCAAGACCACCACCACGGCGATGCTCGCCTGGGTGCTGGCCGAGTCCGGTCTCGACCCGTCGTACGTGATCGGCGGCGAGATCTCGCGGCGGGCGTCCAACGGGCAGCACGGCGCGGGGGACACCTTCGTCGTCGAGGCCGACGAGAGCGACCGCTCGTTCCTGCTCTACACCCCGTACGCCGGCATCGTGACCAACATCGAGGCCGACCACCTCAACACGTACGGCGACCTGGCCGGCCTGCACCGGGGCTTCTTCGAGTTCGCGCAGCGGATCCGGCCCGACGGGTTCCTGGTCGCGTGTGCCGACGATCCGGGCGCCCGCCGCCTGATCGACCGCGCGCGTGCCGCCGGGATCACGGTCCACACCTATGGCGAAGCCGCCGACGCGACATTGGTCCTCGCCAAGCTCAGCACCGACGCCGCCGGAGTCCGCTACCACGCCAGTCTCGACGGTGACGAGCTCGGCGAGTTCGGCCTCCCGTCGCCCGGCAGGCATCTGGGTCTCAACAGCGCAGCGGCCCTGCTCACTGCCGTGAAACTCGGCGTGCCGCCGCTCACGGTGGCTGCCACCCTCGCGACCTTCCCGGGGGTACGCCGCCGATTCGAGCTCAAAGGCGTGGTCGACGACGTACGCGTCTACGACGAGTACGCGTACCACCCGACCTCGATCAGGGTGGCCCTGCAGACCCTGCGGTCCGTGGCCGGGGACGGCCGGTTGATCGCGGTGTTCCAGCCGTACCGGGTCTACCGGACCCGGGACATGGAAGCCGAGATCGCCGCCGCCCTGGCGATCGCCGACGACGCGATCGTGATGGAGGTCTTCGGCCCCGGTGAGCAGCGCGCGCCCGGCGAGGGCGGCGAGTCGCTGACCCGTGCGGTGGCGCTGCCGGACGAGCGGAAGGTCTTCGTACCGGAGTGGGCCGGCGTACCCGCCGAGGTGGCGGCGCGGGCCCGGCCCGGCGACGTGGTGGTGACCATGGGCGCCCCGCCGATCAGCCTGATGGGCGACGAATTGTTGACCGCCCTGGCCACCCGTACGGGTCCGGCCGGGCCGTGACCTCCGAGGGCGACTCGGGGGAGCGGCAGTGGCGGCTGGTCCGCGCCGACCCGGACGCCGTACCCGCGTCGGTACGCACGGAGTCGGAGCGCCCCGCGGTCACCCGGCGCCGCCGGGTCCTGCGACTGCTCGCCGCCCTCGCCGTGATCGTCGTGCTGGCGAGCGTCACCTGGGTGGTCTACGGCACCGGCCTGTTCGCCGTCACCGCCGTACGGGTGACCGGCGTGCACGTCCTGACCGCCGACCAGGTCCGTACGACCGCTCAGGTCCCCACCGGTACGCCGCTGGCCCGGCTGGACACCGACGCGATCGGTGGCCGGGTGGCGAAGCTGGCACCGGTGGCGACCGTCGTGGTCGAGCGCGACTGGCCCCACTCGGTGGTGATCCGGGTACGGGAGCGGGAACCGGCGGCGGTAGTGCCGTCCAGCGGCCAGTTCCTGGTGGTCGACGCCGGCGGTGTGGTGTTCGACGTGGCGGGCAAGCGCCCTCGTGACCTGCCGTTGCTCGACGTGTCCAGCCCGGGTCCGAAGGACGTCACGACCCGGGACGCGCTGCGGGTGCTGGGGGTGCTCACCCCGCAGCTGCGAGGGGTGCTGGTCAAGCTGTCCGCACCGTCGGCGACCCGCATCCAGCTGCACCTGACGAAACACCGTACGGTCATCTGGGGCGACGCCGAGCACAGTACGAAGAAGGCGCAGGTCGCCACCGTGCTGCTGAAACGGCCGGTTCACGTGATCGACGTGAGCGCGCCGGACGTCGTCACGACCCGCTGACGGCGTACCCGATCGGGTGATCCACACGCGGTAATCGAGGGCGGCGGCGGACAGCTCGCCGACACGCCGGACCGGGTCCTTGGTTCGGCCTATCCCGCCGCTTACTGTCCCGAACAAGGCACAGCTTGACATAACTATAACCCTCAACCTGAGGGTTAGGGTTTCGCGGCGTCGATGGATCACATTGGGGGGCGCGATCCGTTCCGGCCTCGACGGCCTGAATGACAAGCCTCGACAAGGGGGAAGGCAGGCAGACCGATGACACCTCCGCACAACTACCTGGCGGTCATCAAGGTCGTCGGCATCGGCGGCGGCGGGGTGAACGCCGTCAACCGCATGATCGAGGTCGGGCTCAAGGGCGTCGAGTTCATCGCGATCAACACCGATGCGCAGGCGCTCCTGATGAGCGACGCCGACGTGAAGCTCGACGTCGGCCGGGAGCTGACCCGGGGCCTCGGCGCCGGCGCGAACCCGGACGTCGGCCGCAACGCCGCCGAAGACCACAAGGACGAGATCGAAGAGGTGCTCAAGGGCGCCGACATGGTCTTCGTGACCTGCGGCGAAGGCGGCGGCACCGGCACCGGGGGGGCCCCCGTGGTGGCGAGCATCGCCCGCAAGATCGGCGCGCTGACGATAGGAGTCGTGACCCGCCCGTTCTCGTTCGAGGGCAAGCGCCGCCAGATGCAGGCGGAAACCGGGATCGAAGACCTCCGCAACCAGTGCGACACGCTGATCGTGATCCCCAACGACCGGCTGCTGCAGCTCGGCGACCGCAACATGTCCATGATGGACGCGTTCCGGCAGGCCGACCAGGTGCTGCTCTCCGGTGTCCAGGGCATCACCGACCTGATCACCACGCCCGGCCTGATCAACCTCGATTTCGCCGACGTGAAGAGCGTGATGAGCGGTGCCGGCTCGGCGTTGATGGGCATCGGCAGCGCCCGCGGCGACGACCGTGCCGTGGAGGCCGCCCAGTCCGCGATCTCCAGCCCGCTGCTGGAGCAGAGCATGGACGGTGCGCGGGGCGTACTGCTGTCGATCGCGGGCGGTTCCGACCTGGGGCTGTTCGAGATCAACGACGCGGCGCAGCTGGTCACCGACGCGGCGCACCCCGAGGCGAACATCATCTTCGGCGCGGTGATCGACGACGCGCTCGGCGACGAGGTTCGGATCACGGTGATCGCGGCCGGCTTCGACGGAGGTCAGCCGCAGTACCGACCGTCCGAACCGCCGCGCAAGTCGGCGATCCACCCCGACGTCTCTACCGCGGCCCCGACCCGGGCCGCCACGCCGTCGGACAACGGCCATTCGCGACGCGTGCTGTTCGACGACGTGGACGTCCCGGACTTCCTCAAAAACGGCGCGTGAACGCTCAGGCCGACTCAGAACACCGTCGCGCCCAGCTGGCAGCCAGCCTCGGCCAGGTACGGGCGAGGGTCGCTACCGCCTGCGAGGTGTCCGGGCGGCACCGGCGCGAGATCACGTTGGTCGCGGTGACCAAGACCTTCCCCGCGACCGACGTGATCGCGTTGGCCGCGCTGGGAGTACGCGACATCGGCGAGAACCGGGACCAGGAGGCCGCCCCGAAGGCCGCGGAGGTGGCGGCGGCCGGAGTCGACGTGCGCTGGCACTTCGTGGGCCAACTCCAGCGCAACAAATGCAAATCCGTGGTCCAGTACGCCGACCTGGTGCACTCCGTCGACCGGCCGTCCATCGTGGACGCCCTCGACCAGGCCGCCGAGGCTCACCGGGACTCGCCTTTGGACGTACTGGTGCAGGTGGGGCTGGACGACGATCCGGGGCGGGGCGGCGTACCTCCGGAGGACCTGGCGGGGCTGGCCGCCGCGGTGGCCGGCAGGGCGTCGCTGCGGTTGCGCGGGCTGATGGCGATCGCGCCGCTCGGCGTGGATCCCGAGCCGGCGTACGAGCGGCTGGCCCGGCTGCATGCGGAACTGCGCCGGGACCACCCCGACGCCACGGTGCTCTCCGCCGGGATGAGCGGCGACCTGGAATCGGCGATCCGGCACGGCGCGACACACGTACGCGTAGGCACGGCGTTACTCGGTAGCCGGCCGATGCTCGGGTAGCCTGAGCGGACGGCACCGAATTACATCGGTGTGCTTCTGGGGCCGCAAGGGTCCGAGGGACACTCCGTACGCCACGACGGGAGGGAGTCGCCCGATGGGCGCGATGCGTAAGGCGGGGGTGTGGCTCGGCCTCATCGAGGACGAGGACGACCACCGGTACGCGGACGACGGGCGCTACGAGCGAGACTACAGCGACCGGTACGACGACGCGGACTACGACGACGACCTCGACGACGAGCCGGTGCTCGCGCGTTCCCGGTCCGCGGACCGGTCGAGCGTACGCACCCTCAGCCGGGCGCCGGTCTCCAGTCCCATGACGCAGGACAACCTCGCCCTCGCCCCACAGGTCCAGTTACGGGAGCGTGCCGTGGTCTCCGACGACGACCAGCACGGCTACCGGATCACGACGCTGCACCCGACCACGTACAACGAGGCGCGGACCATCGGGGAGCACTTCCGGGAGAGCGTACCCGTGATCATGAACCTCTCGGAGATGGACGAGGCGGACGCCAAGCGAACATCCAGGTCACCGCGGAGGACAAGGCCAAGATCGCAGAGGGCGGATTCTTCAACCAGAGCTGATACGAGGACACTCGACTGGTGGGAATCTTTTGGCAGGTCGTCTACCTGGTCCTTTACGCGCTGTTCCTGCTGCTGCTTGCCCGGCTTGTCCTGGAATATGTGCTCATCTTCGCTAGGCGATGGCAGCCGGGGCGGGGTGCCGCAGCAGGTATGGAAGTGGTGTGGAGCGTCACTGATCCACCTTTAAAGGCGTTGAGGCGAGTGATCCCCCCGCTTCGAGTTGGTACGGTGAGCCTCGACCTGGCCTTCATGGCGCTGCTGTTTATCGTGTTCGTGCTGTTGAATGTCGTGGTGGGGCCGTTCGCCGGCGTCCGCTAGGACTGAGGGCGATAGCGGCGGCCGCGAGCTGACCTGAGGAGTTCCGATGCCGTTAACCCCGGCCGACGTACATAACGTCGCGTTCAAGAAGCCTCCGATCGGCAAGCGAGGGTACGACGAGGAAGAGGTCGACGCCTTTCTTGACGAGGTCGAGCGGGAGCTCGCCCGGCTGATCGAGGAGAACAACGAGCTCCGGGCGCAGGTCGAGCGGGTACGGGCCGGCGGCGCAGCTCCGGGCCCCGGTGCCGACCAGCGCCTCGTCCAGGAGCACGCGGAGCTGCAGGCCCAGCTCGACCAGAGCCAGCGCGAGAAGGCGGCGGCCGACCAGGCAGCCCGCCAGATGCAGGAAGAGCTGGACCAGGTCCGCCAGCAGTCTGGCGCGGTGCCGGTGCCGGGTGGCGATCCGGGCGGCGAGCAGCAGGCTCTGCGGGTCCTCATGCTGGCACAGCGGACCGCCGACGACCACGTCGCAGACGCCCGCCGGGAAGCCGACAAGCTGCTGTCCGACGCCCGCGCGAAGGCCGAAGAGGTCACCCGCGACGCCCGTACCAAGGCCGAGGCGCTGGAGCGGGACGCCCGCAACCGGCACCAGGAGGCGATGGGCGGCCTGGAGGCGAAGCGTTCCGCGCTGCAGAAGCACATCGAGGAGCTCAAGGCGTTCGAGCGCGAGTACCGCACCCGGCTCAAGGCGTACCTGGAGAGCCAGCTGCGTGATCTCGAGGGGAAGACGCAGGGCATCGAGGGCGAGGTCCCCCGCAACGGTGACGCGGCCAGCCGGCAGGCCGGCGGCGGACTCGCGGCGGCAGGGCTGGGCTCCTACACGGGCGGTCGCACGGGCCTCGGGATGGCCCAGGCTGACGGCACCTCCGGTCGGTAGTCGTACGGCAGTTCGGGAACTGAGTAGTCGTTGTGATTGTCGGCAGCCTGGTCCTCATTCTCGCGGCAGCCGGGCTCCTCATCGGTGGACTGAGCCTGGGCTCTGACGTGCTCCTCGGCGGGTCCATCGTGGCGAGCCTGATGTCCGCCGTGATGCTCTACATCGGAGCCCGTCAAAGCGCGTCGGTACGGGCCGAGAAGCGTTCCGCGGCGCAAGAGTGGAACGAAGACACCGCGGAGTACGACGGCGACGCGTACCCCGACGCGGGACACGACCGCGACGCGGGATACGACGGTGACGGCCGGTACGCCACGGACCAGGACCGTCGCGGCTACGGTGCCCAGGACTTCGCGACCGAACCGGTGTACGACCGGGACGACGAGTTCGGTGGCCAGGACCGGCGCGACGACTCGAGGACGTTCGACGACGGCCGGTTCGACGATCTGAAGCGGCTGCACGAAGAGAACGCCAGGACCTGGGAGGAGACCGAGCAGCTGCCGCTGCGGCACGAGTCCGATCCCACACCCGGCCGGACCGGCGTCACCGACCCCGACACGACGCCGAGCCGAGGAGAACCGCCGCTCGACCAGACGGCGTACGTGCCGCCGGTGCCGCCCACGGCAGAGCCCGCGGCCGGCGGCGTGCCTCCCGCCGATGCCGCTTCCCCGGCGGACTCCTTTCCGTCCGCCGACGCGGTTCCGCCGGCCGACGCCACCGCCGCGTTTCCGCCTGTGGGCCGTGGCGCGCCCGCCGAGCCGGGCGCCGAGACCGAGGTCGGACCCGAGGCCGGCGCGGCGGCAGCAACGGCCGGGCCGGCTGTTCCACCGCTCGCCGGACCGCTCGGCGGTGAGCCTGCGCACAGCGCGGGCCTGGTGGCCGACGAGACCGACGACACCGGGCCGGAAGGGTGGGTCGGCGGCGGCCTGGACGACGAAGACCCGAAGGACGAGCCGCCGATTCAGCGTCGTGCCACCAGGGTCGCCGCTCACGTGGCGCGGATGGTCGACGACGTGCTGGTGATCGACGGCCGGCCGCGCTATCACGTGGCCGGTTGCGTACACCTGTTGGGTCGTGAGTCCGAACCGCTGCCGGTGGACGAGGCGGTCGACCTCGGCTTCACGCCGTGCAGCCTGTGCGAGCCCGACACGGTGCTCACCTCGGGAGCCGCGGAGAAAGCCCGCCGCTAGGCGATCGTTCGGCACCCGATTCTGCTGCCCAGCTGTGGATTCACCGGCAGGATGGAGCAGTGCCGAATCCCGCCAGCGAATCGTCCCCCGTCGCCACGATGCCCGTACGGGTGCGGCCGGGCGCGTCCCGCAACCGGGTCGGCGGCCGGTACGAGGGCCCGTACGGCATCGCCGTCGTGGTCGCGGTGACCGCTCCGCCGGTGGCCGGCAGGGCGACGAAGGCGGTTCTGGCCACGGTCGCCAGAGCCCTGGGCGTACGCCGGTCCGCGGTCACCGTACGAGCCGGTGGGACGGGCCGGGACAAGCTGCTGGCGATCGCCGATCCGCCCGCCGACCTGGCCGCGCGGTTCACGACACTGTGTGACGGCGACGCGTGAGTGGACCGTTCGACCTCGCGCTGCTCATCGGGGCGAGCGTGCTGCTCGTCGCGGTCGCCGCCGTACGCCTGTCGACCCGACTCGGTCTGCCCAGCCTGTTGGTCTACCTGGCGCTCGGGATGGCGCTCGGCGAGGCGGGGCTCGGGATCCGGTTCGACGACGCGGAGCTGGCCCGGACGTTGGGGATCGCGGCCCTCATCGTGATCATCGCCGAGGGCGGCCTGACCGCGCGGTGGAGCACGTTGAAGCCGGTGCTGCCGCTGGCGACCACGCTCGCCACCGTCGGAGTGGCGGCCAGCGTGGTCGTGGTCGCGGCCGTCGCGCACCTCGCGCTCGGCATCGACTGGCAGCTGGCTCTGCTGTACGGCGCCGTACTGTCGCCGACCGATGCGGCCGCGGTGTTCTCGACGCTGCGCCGGATCCGGCTGCGACCCCGGCTGGCCGCGGCGCTCGAGGCGGAGTCGGGGTTGAACGACGCGTCGGTGGTGCTGCTGGTGGTGCTGCTGTCGACGGGGGCGTTGCTGGATCGGCCGGCCGGCGTACAGGTGCTCGTGGTGGGGTACGAACTGGTGGCCGGCGGGATCGTCGGCGGCGTGGTCGGGGCGTTGGGCGCCTGGACGCTGCGCCGGGCCGCGTTGCCCGCCTCCGGGCTCTACCCGCTGGCCGTCGTGGGATTGACGGTGCTGGCGTACGCGGCCGGCACGGTGCTGCAATCGTCGGGCTTCCTCGCCGTGTACGTCGCCGGCGTGATCCTGGGCAACGTGCGGTTGCCGCACCGCCGGGCCGTGCTCGGCTTCGCCGACGGGCTGGCCTGGACCTCGCAGATCGGACTGTTCGTACTGCTCGGGCTGCTGGTGAGCCCGGGGCGGCTGGGCAGCGCGCTGCTGCCGGCGCTGGCGATCGGCGTGACGTTGGCGCTGGTGGCGCGGCCGGTCTCGGTATGGGTGTCGGCGCTGCTCTCGGGGACCGCGTTCCGGCTCGGCTGGCGGGGCCAGGCCTTCCTCTCGTGGGCGGGACTGCGCGGTGCGGTGCCGATCGTGTTGGCCACCATTCCGTTGTCGACCGGGTTCGCCGGTGGCCACGAGTTGTTCGACGTGGTGTTCGTACTCGTGGTGCTGTTCACGCTGTTGCAGGGCACCACGCTGCCGTGGCTGGCACGGCGACTGCGGGTGATCGTCCCGGTCCAGCCAACCGAGATCCGGGTGGAGAGCGCGCCGCTGGAGGAGGCCGGCGCGGATCTGCTGCACCTGGAGGTCCCGGACGACTCGCGCCTGGTCGGCGTGTACGTGGACGACCTGCGACTCCCGGCCGGAGCGGTGGTCACCCTGGTGTCCCGGGACCGGGCCCGGTTCGTCCCGCAGACGCACACCCGGTTGCGGGCGGGCGACAGCCTCCTGATCGTGGCGACCGCGGACTGCCGGGACGAGGCGGAGCGGCGGCTGCGAGCGGTGAGCCGCGACGGAAGGCTGGAGCGGTGGAAGCGGCGTACCGGCGGCGGGGCATAGCACTGGGTAATCGGAGGATAGGAAATCAGTACGCGTGGCGCATTGTCGGGCGCTAACGGGGTACGTATCCTTGACCCCCTCGGAGTGCGCGGCAGGCGGGCCGCGCGCCCGTTTTGCATATGTAGGGAGCTGTGATGGCCGAGCGGGCGAGTGCTGCGCGGAAGGCCACGACGAAGGCCGCGGGCAAGTCCGCGGCCTCCACCGCGACCAAGACGGCAGCGAACAAGTCCTCGGTAGCCAAGGCTGCCAAGCCTGCCGCGCCGAGGAAGTCGGCGAAGCAACCGACCGTGTCCAAGGCCGCGAAGCCGGCCGGCGGCGGCAGATCGGCGGCGAAGGCGGCGACCAAGGGGGCGACGAAGTCGACGGCCAAGACCGCCTCGAAGACCGTCACGAAGGCGGCGAAAGCCGCCGCGAAAGGCCCGACCAGGGAGGAGAAGGCGATCACCAGAGCAGCTTCGGCGAAGCGGACCCGTTCCGCCGCCGACATGGAGAAGATTCGGGTGGCGCTCATCGAGCGGCGCGACGAGTTGCGCACGGAGCACGAGCAGACGCTCATCGAGATCGCGGACCTGCAGCGGGATCGGCTCACCGACTCGGCCGGCGACGACCAGGCCGACACCGGCACCAAGACCTTCGAGCGGGAGCAGGAGATTTCGCTCGCCAACAACATCCTGGAGCGGATCACCCAGGTGGAGCGCGCCCTGGAACGGGTCGCAGAGGGTAACTACGGCAACTGCGAGCGCTGTGGCAATCCGATCCCGGTGGAGCGGCTGGCCGCGTTCCCGTCGGCGACCCTGTGCATCCCGTGCAAGCAACTCGAGGAGCGGCGCTGAGCGCCAACGAAGTGGCTGACGTACCGCGTGGCGAGTCCGCGTCGGTTGGTGGGGACGATACGACGGGGACGGTCCCGGGACTGCGTACGATCCTGGGCTGGTTCGCCGGTACGGCACTGCTGGTGCTCGCCGCAGACATCCTCACCAAGGTGCTCGCGGTGGACGCGTTGCAGGGGCGCGACCCGGTACGGCTGCTGGGCGGAGCGGTCTATCTCGTACTGACCCGCAACTCGGGGGCGGCCTGGGGCCTCGGTGCGGGGTACACGATCGTGCTGTCGCTGGTCGCGGTCGTGGTGGTCGCCGTGATCATCAGATTCGTACGGCGGCTCGCCTCCCGCCCGTGGGCGTTCGCGCTGGGGTTGATCCTGGGCGGGGCCAGCGGCAACCTGGTGGATCGGCTGTTCCGGGCTCCCGGCCCGCTGCGGGGCGCGGTGGTCGACTTCGTCAGCGTGTTCGACAACTCCGGTGACGTGTGGCCGGTGTTCAACGTGGCCGACTCCTGTCTGGTGATCGGCGTACTGATCGCGGTGGGTCTCGAACTGACCGGCCGCAGGTTCGACGGCACCCGGGCGAAGGTGCAGAGTCCCGGGCGTGACGCATGAAGGGAGTCGGCACCTTCGGTGCGACACTCGGACAGTGACGATTCCTGATTCAGAGTCCGGCGCTGTGCTCGGCGACCTGCGGGCGCTTCCCGTACCCGAGGGTCTGGAAGGCGACCGGGTGGATCAGGCCGTGGCACGGCTGTTCGGGCTGTCGCGTACCACCGCGGCGAGCCTGGTGCAGAATGGCGCGGTACGCCTCGACGGCGCGGTACCGGCAAAGTCGGACCGGGTCAGCGCCGGCGCCTGGCTGGAGGCGAGCCTGCCGTCCCCGCAGTCCCCGGTCCCGGCAGCCGAGCCGGTCGCCGTACCCGGGTTGACAGTCCTGTACGCCGACGACGACATCGTGGTGGTGGACAAGCCGGTCGGGGTGGCCGCGCATCCCAGTCCTGGTTGGACGGGTCCGACGGTGATCGGCGGGCTGGCCGCGGTGGGGCACCGGATCAGCACCAGCGGCGCCGCCGAGCGGCAGGGCGTGGTGCACCGGTTGGACGTCGGCACCACCGGTGTGATGGTGGTGGCGAAGAGCGAGGTCGCGTACAGCGGTCTGAAGCGGGCGTTCAAGGCGCGCGAGGTCGACAAGCGCTACCACGCCGTGGTGCAGGGGTTGCTGGATCCGCTGCGGGGGACCGTCGACGCGCCCATCGACCGGCATCCCCGGCAGGACTACAAATGGGCCGTGGTCTCCGGAGGCCGCCCGAGCATCACCCACTACGACACGATCGAGGGGTTTCCGGCCGCTAGTTTGGTGGCTGTCCGATTGGAGACAGGGCGTACCCATCAGATCCGGGTGCACTTCGCCGCGATGCGTCATCCCTGCGTGGGAGATATGACATATGGGGCAGATCCCACCCTGGCGGCGAAGCTCGGCCTTGATCGCCAATGGCTTCACGCTCGGTCGCTGGGCTTCACACACCCCGCCACGGGGGGGTACGTAGAGTTCACGAGCGACTACCCTGATGACCTGGCGCATGCGCTCGAGGTGTTGCGCGGCGAGAGCTAACGCGTTTGGGAGGGCTTGAGTTGGGTGTCGGCGAGTTACTCCGGCGACTCGATCAGGCACTGTTGCCGTCCATCAGCCAGGCGCTCGTATGGTGCCTGCGCGGACAGGTCAGGCGCCGCGTGGTGCTCGTCGGCGGCGTACTCGGCACCACGGCTCTGCTGGTGGCCTCGGTCTGGGCGGCGCGGCTGCCACCGTCCCCGCACGGCGACCCCGGAGTGGTACGGGTCGGAGTCTCCGAAGGTCAGCCGGTCAGCTCGTACGCGGCGGACTCCGACCGTGAGCTGGACCAGTTGCCCGGCACCGGAGCCAGCTCGGTCTACGCGCTGGTCTCCTTCTCCGCGTACCTGGCTCCGGACCGGTTTGCCCGCCGGCTCGGGGCGATTTCGCTACATCGCGCCTACGCACATGTTCCGTTTCCCGGAATTCGCACAGATGTGGTGGAGATCACTATCCACCGGACGCCGGGCGATCTGCGCACCGGAATGATCGAGAACGCCCGGGACAAGACGGCCGAGGCGCGGTCGTACCAGGCGGATGCCCAGAAACTGACCGGCTCCAGTACTGCGGAGCGTGACCGCCGGGACAGCTACCGCGCCAAGGCCGCGGCGGCGACTGCCGAGGCGGAGGCGTACCGCTCGATGTGCTCTTGTCTGTACGCTGCGGTGGTACGCGGCACCCCGGGGCAGTTGCACCGCCTCGCGGCAGTGGCAGGGGTAAGGACGGTCGACCCGGCACCTGAGCTGACCGACCTGCAACATGCGGTTTTTACCCCTCCGCTTCCGGAGTATCACGATATTTCCATGCCGTCGCCATCGGAGTCGCCCCCAACGACGCCGTCGGAGACACCGTCGGGCAGCCCCACCGGGACGCCGTCGCCGAGCAGCCCGCTGCCGAGCCCGTCGACCTCACCGAGCGACTCGGCAACGGGTACGCCGACAGGCAGCGGCTATCCGGGTTAGACGTCGCGTCGCAGCATCAGGTGAGGAAGACTGGAGCGACACTGAGTGATCTTCCGGCACCACGGCCGTGACCGGGAAGGCCACAACGGGCCGAGGTAGGACCCCAGTCGTTAAGAGTGGTATGGGTAGTCAAACGGCCCAACTTGAGAACCCGGCACTGTGGGAATCGGCTCGGTGTCCGTAGCCTGTTCGAAGCAGGTCTTCGTGGGAGGCAGAATTTTGGAGCGGACCGAGGGCGGCGGATACCCCGCCGCGCAGACTGGGCCGCAGCGGCATCAGGTGCTCGATCGTGCCGCGAACGGCGCATCGGGGGGGTATCCCTCCGGCATCAGTGGCGGCTACTCCGACTACCCGACCAACGGGTCGGCGGCTGTGTCACCCGAGCACTCGGGGGACGGGAGGTCCTTACTGCGTACGCCGATGTCGCGTCCTGCCGCGCCCGCCAACCCGGTCGACCAGTTGATCGACACGCTGCGCCGCGACCTGGGTGGTTCGCGGGTGCTCGCGTTCGCCAACCCCAAGGGCGGGGTGCACAAGACCACCGCGTGCGTACTCACCGCGGCCACGCTGGGCAGCGCCCGGGGCAAGGGCGTCCTGGCCTGGGACGACAACGAGCTGCGGGGCACCCTGGGGTTGCGCGCCGGCACGGCCCGCCACGCCCGTACGGTGCGGCACCTGATCGGTGACCTGCCCGAAGTGGAGGCGGCCGGCCCGAAGCTCGCCGAGCGGCTGGACGAGTACCTGCGGTATTCGGCGGACGGCTCGTTCGACGTACTGTCCGGCGACGAAGATCCGCGGGTGGCCCGCAAGCTCGACCCCGAGGCGGTACGCCGGATCCTGGACATCCTCACCCGTACCCACGACATCGTCTGCGTGGACACCGGTAACAACGTGGAGAGCCCGAACTGGCTCACCGTGCTGCACTCCGCCGACCAGCTCGTCGTCACCACCGTGCCCAGAGAGGACGCCGCGTTCTCGGCGGACTGGATGCTCGACCTGCTGCACGAGGAGGGGCTCGGCAAGCTGGTGCAGGACGCGATCACGCTGATCAGCTGCCCGACGCCGAACCGTACGGAGCTGCACGACGACCTGGTGGCGCACTTCTCGATGCGTACCAAACAGGTGGTCGTGGTGCCCTACGACCCCGCGCTGGAGCCAGGGTCGATGATCGAATACTCGGCGCTGCACCCGGCTACCCGAATGGCCTGGCTGCGAGCCGCCGCGTCGATCACGGAGAAATTCGTCCAGTAGTACGGCGTGGCCGGTGGGCCAGTTTCGGCCCGGCCGGGCGGGCTCGGCGTTTTGGTGCCGGACCTGTCAGACGCCGGGGATATCGTGGCTCCCTGACGATGTCAGGGGAGGTCGAAGCGCCAGTGCCGAGCGACAACTTCGTGCATCTGCACGTGCACACCGAGTATTCGATGCTCGATGGTGCGGCGCGGCTGAAGGACCTCTTCGCGGAGTGCTCCCGGATGGGGATGCCGGCGCTCGCGATGACCGACCACGGCAACCTGTTCGGGGCGTACGACTTCTATCAGCAGGCGGTGGCGGCCGGCATCAAGCCGATCATCGGCATGGAGGCCTACCAGTCTCCGGGTAGCCGGTTCGGGCGGGAGCGGGTGCGCTGGGGCTCCTCGCCCTCAGGGGACGGCGAGAACGACGTCTCCGGTGGCGGCGCGTACCTGCACCTCACGCTGTTGGCGTACAACGAGCAGGGGCTGCGGAACCTGTTCGCGCTCTCCTCGAAGGCGTGGCTGGAGGGCTTCTACCGGGCCGCCCGGCTGGACAAGGAGATCCTGGCCGAGCACAGCGCCGGGTTGATCGCCACCACCAGCTGCCCGTCCGGCGAGATCCAGATCCGGCTGCGCCGCGGTGAGTACGACCTGGCCCGCCAGGCCGCCGGCGACTACCTCGACATCTTCGGCCGGGAAAACTTCTTCTGCGAGCTGATGGACCACGGGATCGGGATCGAATCCGCGGCTCGCGACGGCCTGACGAAACTCAAGCAGGATCTCGACCTGCAGTGGCTGGCCACCAACGACCTGCACTACACGTACGCCGGTGACGCGACCGCCCACGAGGCGCTGCTGTGCGTCCAGTCCGGCAGCACCCTCGCCGACCCCAACCGGTTCAAGTTCGGCGCGGAGGACTTCTATCTCAAGTCCTCCGACGAGATGCGAAACGTGTGGCGGGAGATCCCGGAGGCGTGTGACAACACGCTGCTGGTCGCCGAGCGGGTGGGCAGCTACGAGGCGGTCTTCGCGCCCCGGGACCTGATGCCCGAGTTCCCCGTGCCGGAGGGCCACACCACCGAGACCTGGCTGCGCGAGGAGGTGCACCGGGGGCTGGAGCAGCGGTTCCCCGGCGGCGTACCGGAGACGCACCGCAAGCAGGCCGACTACGAGCTCGACGTGATCATCCAGATGGGCTACCCGGGCTACTTCCTGGTGACCGCCGACCTGGTACACCACGCCAAGGAGGTCGGGATCCGGGTCGGCCCGGGGCGTGGCTCCGCGGCCGGGGCGCTGATCGCGTACGCGCTGGGCATCACCGAGCTGGATCCGCTCAAACACGGGCTGATCTTCGAGCGGTTCCTCAACCCCGAACGCATCTCGATGCCCGACATCGACCTGGACTTCGACGAGCGCCGGCGCGGCGAGATGATCCGGTACGCCACCGAGCGGTACGGCGAGGAGCGGGTCGCGCAGATCATCACGTACGGCACGATCAAGGCGAAGGCCGCGGTCAAGGACGCCGCCCGGGTGCTCGGCTACCCGTACGCGCTGGGCGACCGGATCACCAAGGCGATGCCGCCCGCCGTGATGGGCAAGGACATCCCGCTCGGCGGCATCTTCGACGCCGAGCACAAGCGGTACGGCGAGGCCACCGAGTTCCGCCAGCTGTACGAAGCCGAGGCCGACGTCCAGAAGGTGGTCGACACCGCCAGGGGCCTGGAGGGGCTGAAGCGGCAGTGGGGGGTCCACGCGGCGGGCGTGATCCTGTCCAAGGACCCGCTGCTGGACGTGGCGCCGATCCTGCGCCGGCCACAGGACGGCGCGATCATCACGCAGTGGGACATGGGCGCCTGCGAGAACATCGGCCTGTTGAAGATGGACTTCCTCGGGCTGCGCAACCTCACCGTGATCGACGACTGCCTGGCCAGCATCTCCGACAACCGGGGCGTCGAGGTCAACCTGGAGACCCTGGAGCTGGACGACCGGAAGGCGTACGAGCTGCTGGCCCGGGGGGACACGCTCGGTGTGTTCCAGCTCGACGGCGGGCCGATGCGGTCGCTGTTGCGCTCGATGGTGCCGGACAACTTCGAGGACATCTCGGCCGTACTGGCGCTCTACCGGCCCGGGCCGATGGGCGCCAACGCGCACAACGACTACGCCGACCGGAAGAACAACCGGCAGCAGGTCAAGCCGATCCACCCCGAGCTCGCCGAGCCGCTCGCCGACATCCTGGACGACACGTACGGCCTGATCGTCTACCAGGAGCAGGTGATGGCGATCGCGCAGAAGGTGGCCGGGTACTCGCTCGGCAAAGCCGATCTGCTGCGCCGCGCCATGGGCAAGAAGAAGAAAGAGATCCTGGACAAGGAGTTCGAGCCGTTCGCCGCGGGGATGAAGGCCAACGGGTACTCGGACGCGGCGATCAAGACGCTCTGGGACATCCTGGTCCCGTTCTCCGACTACGCCTTCAACAAGGCCCACACCGCCGGGTACGGGCTGGTCAGCTACTGGACGGCGTACCTCAAGGCGAACTTCCCGGCGGAGTACATGGCGGCGTTGCTGACCAGCGTCGGCGACGACAAGGACAAGATGGCGGTCTACCTCGCCGAATGCCGCCGCCAGCACATCAAGGTGCTGCCGCCCGACGTCAACGAGTCCGCCGGGCAGTTCACCCCGGTCGGCGACGACATCCGGTTCGGGCTCGCCGCCGTACGCAACGTCGGCTCCGGCGTGGTGGAGTCGATCAAGCGCAGCCGGACCGAGAAGGGGCGGTTCGAAGACTTCTACGACTTCCTGCGCAAGATCGAGCCGCAGGCATGCACCAAGAAGGTGGTCGAGTCGCTGATCAAGGCAGGCGCGTTCGACTCGATGAGGCACACCCGCAAGGGGCTGCTCGCCGTACACGCGGATTCGGTCGAGTCCTTCATGGACGTCAAGCGCAACGAGGCGATCGGCCAGTACGACCTGTTCGGCAGCGCGTTTGGTGAGGCAGGCACAGTCGCCGACGCTGGTTTGACGGTCACCCCGCAGATCCCGCTCGACGAGTGGGACAAGACCGACCTGCTGAGCTTCGAACGCGAGATGCTCGGCCTGTACGTCTCCGACCACCCGCTGCTCGGCGTGGAGCACGCGCTCGCCGCCGCCGCGGACATGCCGGTCTCGCAGCTGTCCGACGAGTCGGTGCTCGACGGCGCCCAGGTCACCATCGCGGGGATCCTGTCCGGGGTGTCGCGCCGGGTCACCAAACAGGGGCGCAGCTGGGCCTCGGCGAGCCTGGAGGACCTGGAAGGCGCCGTCGAGGTGCTGTTCTTCCCGAACACGTACGAGCTGGTGGGGCAGTACATCGCCGAGGACGCCATCGTCGCGGTGAAGGGGCGGGTGGACCGGCGGGAGGACGTACCGCGGCTGATCGCGGCCGACCTGTCGCTGCCGGAGCTGGCGGCCGACCCGGACTCCAAACCGGTGATCCTCTCGCTGCCGGCCAACCGGGTGGTGCCACCGCTGGTGGAGCGGCTCAAGGAGGTGCTGATCAGCCACCCGGGCAACGCCGAGGTGCAACTCAAACTCGTCAACGGTAAGCGGACCACCGTCCTGCGGTTGGGGCCGTTGCGGGTGGAGCCGTCGACGGCGTTGATGGCCGACCTGAAGGCGCTGCTCGGTCCCAGCGCGGTCGCCGGGTGACGGGGAGTCGGTGGCGGGCCCGGCAAGCCCTGGCTCGGCGGGAGTGCCGGCCCCTGGCAGGATCGGCCCCGTGACCGACCCAGAACCGCGACAGCCCGCGACAGGCGCGAACCCTCCGCCCACCGGCTCAGCCCGGTCCGAGCCGGCTGGGCGGTCCGGCGGTGTCGAGGTGCAGGCTGCGCTGGGCCGGGAAATCGGGGTCGCCACGCTGGTGGTCGTGATTCTGGCGCTGGTGGGTGTGCTGCTGGGCGCGCTGTGGCAGTGGATCACGCCGGGTGCGGTGGTGCTGATGACGGGCGACGGCCCGGTGCACGACAACCCGTCGTCGGAGAACTACATCGCCGACGACGGCTGGTTCCTGGTGATCGGGGCGGCGGCCGGTGTCATCACGGCACTCGGCTGCTGGCTGCTGGCTCGGCGGTACCGCGGGCCCGTGGTGCTGGTCGGCATGGTGGCCGGGTGCCTGATCGGCGGCGTCGTGGCCTGGCAGTTCGGCCGCCACCTCGGCCTGGCTGAGTTCCAGCGGCTGCTCGACCACGCGCCGGTGGGTACGCGGTTCCGCCGGCCCGCGAAGTTGGACGCGCTCGGCGTACTCGGGGTGCAGGGGTTCACGGCGGCATTCACGTACACCCTGCTGGCGGGTTGGTCCCGCTGGCCGCAACTGCGCCGGCCCACGCCCGAGGAGTGGGCGGCGATGTACGGCCCGTGGCAGGCGCCGTACCCTGCCGCCGCGACCTGGCATCCGGGTCAGCCGCAGCGCCCCGTGCCGCCGCAGCCCCCGCCACAGGGACCTTCCGGCTGAGCCGCACGGCATGAGCCGCACGGGTGCCGGGTCAGATCAGGGATCGGGTCAGTGGCGCTTGGCGTCGAGCCAGAGTCGGGGATCGGTGGGACGGCCGCCGACGCGTACTTCGAAGTGCAGATGTGGTCCGGTGGCCGCGCCGGTCGACCCGACCAGGCCGATCGTCTGCCCCATCGTCACCTTCTGGCCCGTGGTGACCATGATCTTGGACAGGTGGCCGTAGCAGGTGGTCATCGGTTGACCGCGTACCGACCAGTGCGCCAGGCAGATGTAGTTGCCGTAGCCGCCGTACATCCCGGCCTGGACGACCCGGCCGCTCGCCGCCGCGGCTATCGGGGTGCCGGTGGCCGCCCCGATGTCGATCCCGGCGTGCAACTGCCACACGTGGTAGTACGGGTCGAAGCGGGTGCCGTACCCGCTGGTGACCGGGCCGTGTAGCGGCCAGATCAGGGCGCGGCCGGACGTCAGCGCCTTGACGAGGTCCGCGCCGACCTGCCGGGTGATCTTGCGTACCACCCCGTCGGTGTGGCGCAGCGACCGTCGTAGCTCCGCGAGTCTGCTGTCGACCTCGTCACGCGTGTCCACGGCGGCGGCCAGCCGGTCGGCGAGTACGCCGACCCGTTCCGCACCTCCGGTGTAGGCACCGTCCGTCCCGTCGCCCAGTACGCCGTGGGCGGGGGACTCCAACGCGACGTACACGCCGTACGGAGCGCCGGACTTGTAGATGTCGAGCAGCCCGTCCCAGGCCTGGTCCCGGGTACGCCGGGCGTCGCGCAGTTCGGCCTCGGCGGCCGCGACGGCGGTCTTCGCCTCGGTGAGCTCCGCGGTGGTGGCGGCGATCTGGTTCCGTACGCTGCGTTGTTTGGCTTGTGCGTCGTAGAGCCGCTGCAGCAGCGCCGCGGTGACGTTGTCGCCGACCGGGGCGAACGAGGGCTGCGGGTAGAGGTCCACGCCGGGGTTGGCGTGGGTGGCCGGCGGTCCGCTGCCCGGTGTGGCTGCCGGAGGCTTCGACGTGGACGGCTGCGGCGTCGGGGACTTCGGCTTCGTGGTGCTCGTCGGACTCGGCAGGGGGCTCAGGCTCGGGGTCGGGTCCGGTGTCGGTGACGCCTCGGGCGGGGTGGGCGAGGCTTCCGACGGTGCGGGTGACGGGTCCTCGGACGCGGGCTGACTGGTCTCCGCCGGGGCGCTCGTCTCCGCCAGGCTGCTGTCGGGCGTGCTCGACGCCTCGGCCGTGGGAGCGGTCGAGTCGGAGTACGCCGGAACACCGGGAGCGACGAAAACCAGGGCGACGCCTACGGCGATCGTCCCGGCTACGGACACAAGTCTGCTGACTGACACGTGGCAGCCCCAAGGGGAGAGGAAGGCTCCAACGTACGTGCGGACTCGCCGCATATGACGCGATGTCGCCTATGCGTCACTCACTCAGTGTGAACTTGGTCCACTCGGTCATGCGCTGCCGGCTTAACGGGCCACCCGAGGTCGTCACCTTGTGTGACCCGGCATCGGATTGTCGTACCGGCGGTGGTCTGTGTCTCGATAGGTGGTCCGCGCCGGTCCGTACCGTGGGACCCCGCATAGACTTGCCGGGTGCTCACCCGTATCGACCTGACCGAGTCGACCGCCGATCCGCGCGGTCTGCTGCCGCGGGCCCGACTGGACGTCACCGCCGCGATCGAGCAGATCCGGCCGGTGGTGGAGGCGGTGCGGCAGCACGGCGCCTCGGCGGTGCGGGAAGCCACCAGGCGGTTCGACGGCGTCGAGTTGGGCCCACTCCGGGTCCCCACGCCGGCTCTGACCGAAGCCGCTTCCGCTCTCGATCCGGCGGTACGGGAAGCCCTGCTGGTCTCGATCCACCGGGCCCGGGCGGTGCACACCGACCAGCGCCGGGTCGACGTGACCACCCAGGTGGTCCCCGGCGGGACCGTCACCGAGCGATGGGTCCCCGTGTCCCGGGTCGGCCTGTACGTCCCCGGCGGCCTCGCGGTCTACCCGTCCAGTGTCGTGATGAACGTGGTGCCCGCCCAGATCGCGGGAGTCACCGGGATCGCGGTCGCCAGCCCGCCGCAGCGGGAGACCGGGCTGCCGCACCCACTCGTACTGGCGGCGTGCGCCCTGCTCGGCGTCGACGAGGTGTACGCCGTCGGCGGCGCCCAGGCGATCGCCATGTTCGGCTACGGGGTCGGCGACCCCGAGGCGACCGGCCTGGCGGCGGACGCCGAGCGCTGCCTGCCGGTCGACATGGTCACCGGGCCGGGCAACATCTGGGTGACCGCGGCGAAGCGGCTGCTGCGCGGCCTGGTCGGCATCGACTCCGAGGCCGGCCCGACCGAGATCGCGATCCTGGCCGACGACACCGCAGACCCGGTCCACGTGGCCGCCGACCTGATCAGCCAGGCCGAACACGACCCGCTCGCCGCCTCGGTGCTGGTGACCCCGAGCGAGGCCCTGGTCGACGCGGTCGATGCGGAGCTGACGTCGCAGGTCGCCGCGACCAAGCACACCGAGCGGATCACCGAGGCGCTCACCGGTCGGCAGTCCGGCGCGGTGCTGGTACGCCACCTCGACCACGGCATCCAGGTGGTGGACGCGTACGCCGCCGAGCACCTGGAGATCCAGACGGCCAACGCCCGTGAGGTGGCACTGCGGGTACGCAACGCGGGAGCGGTCTTCGTCGGGGCGTACTCGCCGGTGTCGTTGGGGGACTACTGCGCGGGGTCCAACCACGTGCTGCCGACGGGTGGCTGTGCCCGGCACTCGAGCGGCTTGTCGGTGCAGACGTTTCTGCGGGGGATCCACGTCGTGGAGTACACCGAGGAGGCGCTCGCGGAGGTCTCCGGCCACGTGATCGCACTCGCCAACGCGGAGGACCTGCCGGCCCACGGCCAGGCAGTGTCGGCTCGCCGGTCCGGGGAGGTCGGGTGAACCTGGACGACCTGCCGCTGCGCGATGACCTGCGCGGCCGGACCCCGTACGGGGCGCCTCAGTTGGACGTGCCGGTGCGGCTGAACACCAACGAGAACTCGTACCCGCTGCCCGAGCCGGTGGTCTCCGCCGTGGAGAAGTCGATCGGCGAGGTGCTGCGGGACCTGAACCGCTACCCGGACCGGGACGCGGTGGCGTTGCGTGGCGACCTCGCGGGGTACCTCGGGCACGGGCTGACGACCGAGAACCTGTGGGCGGCGAACGGGTCGAACGAGGTGCAGCAGCAACTGCTGCAGGCGTTCGGCGGGCCGGGGCGTACGGCGCTCGGCTTCACCCCTAGCTACTCGATGCATCCGCTGCTGGCGCTCGGCACCGGCACGGAGTGGATCGACGGCGCCCGGGACGCGAACTTCGACGTCGACGTGCCCGCCGCAGTAGCGCAGATCGAGCAGCACCTGCCGGACATCGTGTTCCTGTGCTCGCCGAACAACCCGACCGGCACCGCGCTGGATCCGTCCGTCATCGGGGCGGTACTCGACGTCGCCCCGGGCATGGTGGTGGTGGACGAGGCGTACGCGGAGTTCGCCCGTGCCGGTACGCCGAGCGCGCTGGGGCTGCTCGACGCGTACCCCCGACTGGTCGTGACCCGGACCATGAGCAAGGCGTTCGCGTTCGCCGGGGCGCGGGTGGGCTATCTCGCCGCCCACCCGTCTGTGGTCGACGCGCTGCAGCTGGTACGCCTGCCGTACCACCTCTCGGCGCTGACCCAGGCGGCCGCGCGGGCGGCACTGCGGCACGCCGACGCGACGCTCGCCACGGTCGAGGCGATCAAGCGCCAGCGGGACCGGATCGTGGCCCGGTTGACCGACCTGGGGCTGCGGGTGGCGGCCAGCGACGCCAACTTCGTGCTGTTCGGCGAGTTTCCCGACCAGCGTGTCGTGTGGCAGGCGCTGCTGGACCGCGGTGTGCTGGTACGCGACGTCGGGCTCGCCGGCTGGCTGCGGGTCACCGCGGGCACACCGGAAGAGACGAGCGCGTTCCTGGAGGCGCTGGACGCCGTGCTGGAGGAGAAGCGATGAGCCGTACCGCGTCGGTGCAGCGCACCACCGGTGAGACCAAGATCGACATCGAGCTGGAGCTGGACGGCTCCGGCCGGGCCGACGTCTCCACCGGGGTCGGCTTCTACGACCACATGCTCCACCAGCTCGCCCGGCACGGCGGCTTCGACCTGTCCGTGCACACCGAGGGCGACCTGGAGATCGACGCCCACCACACCCTGGAGGACACCGCGATCGCGCTCGGCCAGGCGTTCGCCGAGGCCCTCGGGGACAAGGCGGGAGTACGCCGCTTCGGCGACGCCGTGGTGCCGCTCGACGAGGTGCTGGTCCAGGCCGCCGTGGACCTGTCCGGCCGGCCGTACGTGGTGCACGAGGAGCCGGCGGGGCTGGCGCCGTACATCGGGCCGGTGTACCCGACGAGCATGACCCGGCACGTGCTGGAGTCGTTCGGCCACCACGCTCGGGTGACCCTGCACGTGAGGGTGCTCCGGGCGTCGAATCCGGGACAGCAGCCGGACGCGCACCACGTGGTCGAGGCGCAGTTCAAGGCGCTGGCCCGGGCGTTGCGCGACGCCGTGGCGCTCGACCCGCGGCAGGCCGGCGTACCGAGCACCAAGGGCGTGCTGTGACCGGGCGGGCGGTCGTGCCGGCCGGTGCAGTGTACGAAAGGCTGGTCCGGTGAAGCCGGTGTATCCGCTGCTGCTGCTCGGGCTCGCCGGGTTGTTGACCGGCGGTGCCTGGTCGATGCGGCAGCAGGGCGCCAGCGGGATCGCGGTCGGGGTCACCGCGGCGCTCGCGGTGCTGGCGCTCGTCGGCGGGATCCTGTGGCTGCTGCCCGACGGGGCGACGCGATGAAGCCGACGGTGGCGGTGCTGGACTACGGGTCGGGCAACCTGCGCTCGGTGGAGCGGGCGCTGACGCGGGTCGGCGCCGAGGTGACGGTGTCAGCCGATCTCGATCTCGCCGTACGGGCGGACGGGCTGGTGGTGCCCGGGGTCGGCGCGTTCGCCGCCTGCATGGCCGGCATCGACGCGATCGACGGTCGCAAGCCGATCCTCGAGCGGTTCGTGACGTTCGCCCCGATGCTGGGGATCTGTGTCGGGATGCAGGTGTTCTTCGACTCCGGAAACGAGCACGGCGTGGTCACCAAGGGGCTCGGGCTGCTGGCCGGCGGAGTGTCCCAGCTGCGAGCCGAGCGCGTGCCGCACATGGGATGGAACACGATGCGCTGGCCAGCCGAGAGCAGACTGTTCGCCGGGGTGCCCGCCGAGGCGCGGTGTTACTTCGTGCACTCGTACGCGGCCCATCCGTCGCCGGAGCTTGCGGAGGACACGTACAACCTGACCACCACCGCGGAGCACGGCGAGGAGTTCGTCGCGGCTGTCGAGCAGGGACCGCTGTGGGCCACCCAGTTCCACCCGGAGAAGTCCGGCGACGTGGGCGCTACGCTGCTCGCCAACTGGATCGGCACCCTGCGGTAGGCAACCGACAAGCACGGCGAGCGGCAAGCATGGCGAGGCGGTAGGCAGTCGATGGCGAGCAAGGAACGGGCATTGCGCCGGGAGCAGCGGCTGGCTGACGCGGCGGCGCGGCGCGAGGCGGCCGAGCGGCGGGAACAGCGCCGCCGGCGGATCCGCGCGCTGAAACCGCGGTTGCCGGATCGGCGTACCGGGCGGGTATTTCCGCGGCGTACCCGTACCCAGCGGGCGGGCATCACGATCATGGCCATCTTCGCGGTGCTGGTGGTGGCCACACTGGTGCCGTCCTGGCCGGCCCGGATCGGGCTGATCGCTCTGATCCTGCTCGGGCTGCCCGTGTTCGTGATCCTGGTTCTCGATCGACGGTAGGAAGGAAACCGATGCTGCACCTGCTCCCCGCCGTGGACGTGGTCGACGGTCAGGCCGTACGGCTGGTACGCGGTGAGGCCGGCTCCGAGACCGGCTACGGCGACCCGCTCGCCGCCGCCCGGGACTGGCAGGCCGACGGCGCCGAGTGGGTCCACCTGGTCGACCTGGACGCCGCGTTCGGCCGGGGCAGCAACGCCCCGCTGCTGGCCGGCATCATCGGCCAGCTGGACGTCAAGGTGGAACTGTCCGGCGGGATCCGCGACGACGAGTCGCTGACCGCGGCGCTGGCCACCGGGGCCGCCCGGGTCAACATCGGCACCGCCGCGCTGGAAGACCCCGAGTGGTGCGACCGGGTCGTGGCCGAGTACGGCGACCGGGTCGCCATCGGGCTCGACGTACGCGGCACCACGCTGGCCGCCCGCGGCTGGACCCGCGACGGCGGCGACCTGTACGAGGTCCTGGAACGCCTCGACAAGGCCGGCTGCGCCCGGTACGTGGTCACCGACATCACCAAGGACGGCACCCTGCGCGGCCCGAACCTGGACCTGCTGCGGGACGTGTGCGCGCGTACCGGCGCGCCGGTGATCGCCAGCGGGGGAGTGTCCACACTGGACGACCTGCGGGCGCTCGCCGCGCTGGAGTCGGACGGGGTCGAAGGCGCGATCGTCGGCAAGGCGCTCTACGCCGGCGCCTTCACCGTCGCCGAAGCGCTCGACGTGCTGCGCCAGCAGCCCTGAACGGCGCCGACCGGCACAGCAGCCCTGACCGACCCGGGCGGGCGGCGACCAGCCGCCGCCCGCTCCGAGCTGAAGGTCAGCCGGGCATCTCCGGCTGCAGTACGCCGAACAGGTTCCCGTCGAGGTCCTTGCAGTACGCGAACCTGCCGACGTTGGGGATCGGCGTCACGTCGGTGACCACCTGACCGCCCAGTTCCTGCACCTTGGCGAGGCTGGCCTCCAACGACTCCACGCCGATCGTGTTGACGACGGTCTTCGCCGTCCCGTCGTTGCCCATGATCGCGCCGTCGATCCCGGGGCTCTCCTCGCCCGTCTTCGCGAGGAAGTACGGCATCCCCACGCCCGCGTCCTGGATCTCCCAGTCGAACAGGTCCCGGTAGAACGCCGACGCCTTCTCCGGGTCCGCCGACGGAATCTCGAAGTGCACTACCCGTGCCATGTCCTACCTCCACGTTGAGTCTCTGTAACCGCACTGAGTCCCTACAACCGCGACGCTAGTCACACACGGTCGGTCACGAATCCGCTTTCCGGCCCCCGTAGGCTCGACGTGTGACTGTCGCGGTACGAGTGATCCCCTGCCTCGACGTGGCCGCCGGGCGGGTGGTGAAGGGCGTGAAGTTCGCCGACCTGCGGGACGCTGGCGACCCGGTCGAGCTGGCGGCGGCGTACGACGCGGCGGGCGCCGACGAGCTGACCTTCCTCGACGTGACCGCCTCGGCGGACGGCCGGGAGACCACGTACGACGTGGTCCGCCGTACGGCCGAGAGCGTGTTCATTCCGCTCACGGTCGGGGGCGGGGTGCGTACGGTCGCCGACGTGGACGCGCTGCTGCGGGCCGGGGCCGACAAGGTCGGGGTGAACACGGCGGCGATCGCGCGTCCCGAGGTGATCGGCGAGATCGCCGAGCGGTTCGGCCGCCAGGTGCTGGTGCTCTCGCTGGACGTGAGGCGAGCCCAGGAGCCGGCAGCCGTCCCGAGCGGGTTCGAGGTGACGACGCACGGCGGACGCCGGGGTACGGGTGTCGACGCGATCGAGTGGGCCCGGCGCGGTGCCGAGCTGGGCGCCGGCGAGATCCTGCTCAACTCGATGGACGCCGACGGCACCCGGGAGGGCTTCGACCTCGAGTTGATCGAGGCGGTCCGGGCGGTGGTCGACATCCCGGTGATCGCCAGCGGCGGCGCGGGCAAGGTGGCCGACTTCCCGCCGGCCGTCGACGCGGGGGCGGACGCCGTACTGGCGGCGAGCGTGTTCCACTTCGGCACCCTGTCGATCGGCGAGGTGAAGGCCGCGATCGCCGGGGCCGGCCATCCGGTCCGGCTCGCCGACGGCGGTCCCGCGTCCGGCGCGAACCCGCGCCACCGGGCCAGGACCTGACCGATGCGCGGGCTGACCCGCGAGCTCTGGCTCGGCGTCGGCGTCCCCGCCGCCGAGCTGGAGCGGCTCACGGTCAGCGACACGGGTGACGTACTCCCGTCGGTTTTCCGGGTGACGGAGACCGCGACGGCCTCGGTCGCCGCGGCGACCCTCGCGGTGGCGGGTCTCTGGCAGGACCGGGGCGGGCCGCCGGCAGCCGCGACCGTCGACACCGGATCGGTCGGGTACGCGTTCTCCAGCGAGCGCCGGATCGAACGCGTCGGCGAGCCGTGGCCACCGATCTGGGACCCGATCGCCGGCGTCTACCACGCCTCGGACGGCTGGATCCGGCTGCACACCAACTTCGCCGCACATCGCGCCGCCGCGCTGCGGGTGCTCGGCGTACCGGGGGACCGGGAGCGGGTGGCGGCCGGGGTGCGCGGGTGGCCGGCGCAGCAGCTGGAACAGGCCGTGCTCGACGCGGGCGGCGCGGCCGCGGCGCTGCGCTCGGCGGCGCAGTGGCGTGGCGGGGCCCAGGCGGCGGCGCTCGCGAGCCTGCCGCTGGTCGCGTCTGCCCAGGTCGGGGCGGCAGGGCCGGCTCCGCGGGTGCCCGCTCCCGCTCCCTTGGCGGGGGTACGCGTCCTCGACCTCACCAGGGTGATCGCCGGTCCGGTGGCTGGCCGGTTCCTGGCGGCGTACGGAGCCGAAGTGCTGCGGATCGACGGGCCCGCCGTCGAGGACTCGCCGGTGCTGATCGCCGACACCACGGTGGGCAAGCGCGCCGCCGTACTGGACCTGCGGGAGCCGGCCGGTCGGGAACGGTTCGAACGGCTGGTGCGGGGTGCCGACGTGGTGTTGCAGGCGTACCGGCCGGGCGCGCTGGACGGACTCGGCTACGGGCCGGCCGAGCTCGCGGAGCTTCGTCCCGGCCTGGTCGTCGGCACGCTGTCCGCGTACGGCGGCGTGGGCCCGTGGGGTGGCCGGCGCGGGTTCGACAGCCTGGTGCAGTTCGCCACCGGGATCGCGGACGAGGGCCGCCGGGCGGCCGGTACGGAGGAACCCGTGCCGCTGCCGGCGCAGGCGCTCGACCACGCGACGGGCTACCTGCTGGCGTTGGGCGTCGTGTCAGCGCTGCGGCGGCGGCTTGCCGACGGGGGATCCTGGGCGGTCGGGGTGTCGCTGGCGCGTACCGCCGGGTGGTTGGACGGAGTGGGCAGGGCCGAGCCGGCGGCAGCGCCCGGAGTCGCAGGAAACCTGGTGGATTTCACCGGACCGCTCGGCCACACTCGCCACGTGCCGTGCCCCGGCGAGATCGCCGGCTACCGGCCACGATGGAGCTCACCGCCCCGCCCGCTCGGGCACGACGAACCGGAGTGGCAATGACCGTGACCGTCCGAACTCAGCGGCCAGATGAGCGTGCCGCGGTGCGTGACGTCGTCACGCGGGCTTTCGGCAGGACTGCTGTCGCGGATCTCGCCGAGGCCCTGCAGGGCGCCCCGGCCGGCGCCGCGGGACTGTCTTACGTGGCTGAGGCCGACGGACGGGTGGTGGGGCACGTCCAGCTGTCGCGGTCGTGGCTGGACGCGCCCGAACGGCTGGTCGAGGTGCTGGTGCTCAGCCCGCTCAGCGTGCTGCCCGACCACCAGCGGCAGGGCGTCGGCACCCTACTGGTACGCCACGCGCAGGACGCCGCCGCGAAGTTCGGCGCGCCGCTGCTGTTCCTGGAGGGCGACCCGGCCTACTACAGCCGGCTGGGCTTCGAGCACGCCAGCCCGCGGGGCTTCACCGCACCGTCGGTACGCATCCCGGACCGCGCGTTCCAGGTGGTCGTGCTGCCGAACCACGAGCCCTGGATGACCGGCGCCCTGGTCTACGCCGAGCAGTTCTGGGCACACGACTGCGTGGGACGGCGCCAGCCGACCTGAGACGTTCCGTCATGCGGCGGATTCGGCGGCGCACTCTCCGCCGACGGTCGGCAGGCACTTCTCGGCGACTGATGTGGCGGGTTCCGGGTGGCCGGCGTCGGGTTCGGCGGGCTGCGGTACGTCTGGCTGCGGCACGTCTGGCTGCGGCACGGTGAAGTACGGGATGAAGACGTGGGCGAGTGGGCCGATGCCCACGGCGTACAGCAGGGTGCCGATGCCGACGGTGCCGCCGAGCAGGAAGCCGGCGACCAGCACCGAGACCTCGATGCCGGTACGCACCACCCGGATCGAGTGGCCGCGGGCGGCGAGCCCGGTCATCAGCCCGTCGCGGGGGCCGGGGCCGAGCCTGGCGCCGATGTAGAGCCCGGTGGCCACGCCGTTCAGCACGATGCCGGCGACCATGAAGCCGACCCGCAGCCAGAGCGGCTGTACGGTCGGCAGCACCGCCAGCGCGCCGTCCACCGCGAGCCCGATCACGAACGCGTTGCTGATCGTGCCGAAGCCCGGCTTCTGGCGCAGCGGGATCCAGGCCAGCAGTACCAGGATGCTGACCCCGATCACGACCCAGCCGAACCGCAGTCCGGTCCGCTCGGCGATCCCCTGGTGCAGCACGTCCCACGGGTCCAGGCCCAGGGTCGACTCGACCAGCAGCGCCATGCTGACGCCGTACAGGATCAGACCGAGGTAGAGCTGGATCAGGCGGCGGGGCAGGCGGCGGCCTGCCAGTGGGCGGAGCTGCTTGACCGAGAAAGCCATGGCTGCCAGTGTTGACCCCGATCGGCCGTCCATCGATAGCCAATTACGCGGAACTGGCTTCGCATGATTGGCGGAACTGGCTCGGGAACCATGGCAACCAGGACAATTCGCGGTCCACAGCTCGCTCGGCTGCTCGCCGGATGGCGGGGCGCCGGACCGGAGTACCAGGCACTCGCCCGGTCGGTACGCGGTCTGCTGCTCGACGGGCGACTGCCGTTGCAGCTGCGACTGCCCGCCGAACGGGAGCTCGCCGCGGCGTTGGACAGCAGCCGTACCACCGTGTCGGCGGCGTACCGGACGTTGCGGGAGGGTGGCTACCTGGTCAGCCGGCGTGGCGCCGGCAGCTGGACCGCGCTGCCCGCCGGACACCGGCTGACGCCCTCCGGCCAGCTCACCCCCCACAGTGACGCCGAGCTGCTCGACCTCAGCTTCGCCGCCCCGGCCGCCCCGGCCGCGCTCGGCGACGCGGTGTCCGAGGCCGCCGACGAACTCGCCCGGTACGCCGTCGGCCCCGGCTACTTCCCGATGGGCATCACGCCGCTGCGCGAGACGGTGGCGGAGTGGTACACCTCGCGGGGCGTGGCCACGTCCGCGGCCCAGGTGGTGATCACCAGCGGCGCGCAGCAGGCGTACCACCTGGCGTTGCGGCTGCTCACCACGCCCGGCGAGACGGTGCTGTTGGAGTCGCCGACGTACCCGAACGCTCCCGAGGCGGCCCGTTCCGAGCGGCTGCGGGTGGCGAGCTACGGGCTCGGACCGGACGGCTTCGACGGCGAACTGCTCGCCGACGCGCTGCGCCAGGTACGGCCCAAGGTGGCGTACCTGACCGTGGACTTCCACAACCCGACCGGTCACGTGATGTCCGACGACACCCGGGGACGGCTCGTCGCGGCGGCGCAGAACGCGGGCAGCACCGTGATCGTGGACGAGACGTTCGTGGAGCTGAACTTCGCCGACCGGCCGCTGCCGCCGCCGGTCGCGGCGTACGACCGGTACGGCCGGGTGCTGTCGCTGGGCAGCATGAGCAAGGCGTTCTGGGGCGGCCTGCGGGTCGGCTGGGTACGCGGACCCGCATCCCTCATGGCGCGGCTGGCGGCGTCCCGGTCCGCCACCGACCTGGGCAGCCCCGTACTGGAACAGTTGATCGCCGTGAACCTGCTCAACCGGCGCGACCAGGTGCTGCCGGAACGCTGTAGGACCCTCGGCGCCGCTCGGGACTTCCTCGCCGGGGCACTGCGCGAGAAGCTGCCGCCGTGGCGGTTCCGGGTGCCCGCCGGCGGGGTCGGACTCTGGCTGGAGCTCGACGCGCCGGTCAGCAGCGCCCTGGTACGCGCCGCCGAGGCCCACGGGCTGCGGCTCGCGCCCGGGCCCCGGTTCGGCGTCGACGGCGTGCTGGAGCAGTACCTCCGGGTGCCGTTCACGCTGCCCCACGCCGATCTCGCGACCGCCGTCGACCGGCTGGTCGCCGCCCGCGACACCGTCGACGCCCACCCGGTCCCGGACTGGCCGCCCTCCCTGGTCGTCGCGTAGCGGCGTCCTACGCGTCGGAGGGGACGCCGGCGAGGGTGGAGCTGGCGGTCCAAAGGTGGCGGGCCAGGGGTTCGTCCTGGGCGCGTGGGGAGGCGGGGACGCGCTTGCCGTTTTCGAAGTACGCGCCGGTGACCTCGGACAATGCGGGGTCGGTGACGAGTTGGGTGATGCGTTCGCCGCCCTTTTCGGGGGTGATGAAGAACGGGCGGGCGACCAGGGCGATGAACGGCCTTGCCCAGGTCGGTGCGCCGGACCAGATGTTGGTCGCCACGGCGCCCGGGTGCAGGCTGTTCGAGGTGACGCCGGTGCCCGCCAGCCGCCGGGACAGCTCGTTGGAGAACAGGACGTTGCCGAGTTTCGAGCGGGCGTACGCCTTCATGATCGAATAGCGGCGCTCGTACCCCAGGTCCTCGAAGTCCATGGTGCCGTGACGGTGACCGGCGGACGCGACGCTCACCACCCGCGCGGGTGCGCTGCGTTCGAGCAGGTCGAGCAGCAGGTTGGTGAGCAGGAAGTAGCCGAGGTGGTTCACCGCGAACGTCGCCTCGATGCCGTCCTCGGTGACCCAGCGGGTCTTGTTCACCCCGCCCGCGTTGTTGACCAGTACGTCGAGCCGGTCGTACCGCTCGTGCACCTCGCCGGCGAGCCGGCGGATCGCCGCCTGCGAGGAGAAGTCGCAGATCAGGCGGCCGACGCCGGGGGCGCCGCCGCGGGCCGCGATGTCGGCGGCCGCCGCCTCGGTACGCGCGGGATTCCGTCCCACGATCGTCACGTGCGCGCCGAGCCGCGCCAGTTGCACCGACGCCTCCAGGCCGATCCCGTTGGTCCCGCCGGTCACCAGCACGTTCTTGCCCCGAATGTCCCATGTCATGGTGTCGAGTCAACCCGACGCGGGCCGGTACGCCTACCTACCCCGGTCGGAATTGTGCCGACGGCGACATGCCCGAGCAGCAACACTCTCCGGTCGGTGTCGTCTAGCGTCGTACCAGACGATCACCGGCGACACGGATTCGCAGGAGTGCGATGGAGATCTGGCCCGGCCGCAGGTATCCGCTCGGCGCCACGTACGACGGCACGGGGACCAACTTCGCGCTGTTCTCCGAGGTGGCCGAGGCGGTCGAGCTGTGCCTGTTCGACGATCACGGCAATGAGACGAAAGTCGAGCTGCCCGAGGTGGACGGCTTCGTCTGGCACGGCTACCTGCCCGGCGTCGGCCCGCCCCAGCGGTACGGCTACCGGGTGCACGGCCCGTACGAGCCGAAGCAGGGGCACCGGTGCAACCCGTACAAGCTGCTGCTCGACCCGTACGCCAAGGCGATCGACGGGGAGGTCGATTGGCACCCGTCGGTGTTCGGCTACCAGATCGGCGACTCCGGAAGGATGTCCAAGGCCGACTCGGCGGCCCACGTGCCGAAGTCGGTCGTGGTCAGTCCGTACTTCGACTGGCAGGACGACCGGCCGCCGCACCACCGCTACCACAACACGGTGATCTACGAGGCGCACGTACGCGGCCTGACCCTGACCCACCCGGAGATCCCCGACGATCTCCGCGGCCGGTACGGCGGGATCGGCCACCCGGTGGTCATCGAGCACCTGCAGAAGCTGGGCGTCACCTCGATCGAGCTGATGCCGGTGCACCAGTTCGTCCACGACCACCGCCTGGTGGAGCAGAAGCTGCGCAACTACTGGGGCTACAACACGATCGGATTCCTGGCGCCGCACGACGCGTACGCCAAGCCCGGCCAGCAGGTGTCGGAGTTCCGGGCGATGGTGAAGGCGCTGCACGCGGCCGACATCGAAGTGATCATCGACGTGGTCTACAACCACACCGCGGAGGGCAACCACCTCGGTCCGACGCTGTCGTTCCGGGGGATCGACAACGCCGCGTACTACCGGCTCGCCGACGACGACCAGAGCCAGTACGTCGACTACACCGGCACCGGTAACAGCCTCAACGTACGGCACCCGCACTCGCTGCAGCTGATCATGGATTCGCTGCGGTACTGGTTGCTGGAGATGCGGGTCGACGGGTTCCGGTTCGACCTCGCGGCGACGCTGGCCCGGGAGTTCTACGACGTGGACCGGCTGTCGACGTTCTTCGAGGTGGTGCAGCAGGACCCGCACGTGGGCCAGGCGAAGCTGATCGCCGAGCCGTGGGACATCGGGCCGGGCGGCTACCAGGTGGGCAACTTCCCGCCCCGGTGGACGGAGTGGAACGGCAAGTACCGCGACACGATGCGCGACTTCTGGCGCGGCGAGCCGTCCACGCTCGACGAGTTCGCCTCCCGCCTCACCGGCTCCTCCGACCTGTACGAGCACACCGGCCGCCGCCCGGTGGCCAGCATCAACTTCATCACCTGCCACGACGGGTTCACGTTGACGGACCTGGTGTCGTACGACGAGAAGCACAACGAGGCGAACGGCGAGGACAACCGCGACGGCGAGAGCCACAACCGCTCCACCAACTGCGGTGTCGAAGGGCCGACCGACGATCCGGCCGTGAACGCGCTGCGGGGCAAGCTGAAGCGCGACCTGCTCGCCACGCTGTTCCTGTCGCAGGGCGTACCGATGGTCAGCCACGGCGACGAGCTGGGCCGCACGCAGCGGGGCAACAACAACGCGTACTGCCAGGACAACGAGCTCTCCTGGGTCGACTGGTCGCAGGTGGACGCCGAGATGCTGGAGTTCGTACAGCGACTGGGGAAGCTGCGCGCCGAGCACCCGGTGTTCCGGCGGCGCCGGTTCTTCGACGGCCAGCCGGTCGACGGCGGGTTGCCGGACATCGCCTGGTTCACCCCGGCGGGCGATCCGATGACCCCCGAGGAGTGGCAGCGCCCGGCGGCTCGGGCGGTGATGGTGTTCCTCAACGGCAACGGCATCCCCGGCGCCGGTCCCCGTGGCGAGAAGGTCACCGACGACTCGTTCCTGCTCTGCTTCAACGCCTGGCACGAGCCGGTGAAGTTCGTGGTGCCGCCCGGCGAGTACGGTCCCAGGTGGCGTGTGGTGATCGACACCGCCGTCGGCGTCCCCACCGACGAGCCCGCGGTCGCCGCCGCCGGCAGCACCCTCGATGTGGCTGGTCACGCGGTGTTGGCGCTGGTGCAGGTGGCCTGATGCCGCCGGCGGCGACGTACCGGGTGCAGGTCCAACCGGCCTTCGACCTGCCCGCGGCCGCCGGCATCGCGGACTACCTCGCCCAGCTGGGCGTCACGCACTTCTACTCCTCGCCGCTGCTGCAGGCCGCGCCCGGCTCCACCCACGGGTACGACGTGGTCGACTTCTCCCGGGTCTGGACCGAGCTGGGCGGCGAAGCAGGCCGGCGCGCGCTGGTCACGGCGTTGCGCGCCGCCGGCCTGGCTCTGGTGGTCGACATCGTCCCCAACCACGCGGGGGTACGCGTACCAGCCGCCAATCCGGCCTGGTGGGACGTGCTGCGCCACGGTCGCGAGTCGTCCTGTGCCGGATGGTTCGACATCGACTGGTCTGCCGGGCCGCTGGTGATCCCGGTGCTCGCCGACGATCCGTACGCCCTCGACGACCTCGTGGTGGCCGACGGCGAGCTGCGCTACCACGAGCACCGGTTCCCACTGGCCGACGGCACCGGCGGCGGCGCCCCGCGCGAGGTGCACGAGCGGCAGCACTACCGGCTGGTCAGCTGGCGGCGCGCCGACACCGACCTGAACTACCGCCGGTTCTTCGCGGTGAACGACCTCGCCGGGCTTCGCGTCGAGGATCCCGTCGTGTTCGACGCGGTGCACCGCGAGGTGCTGCGCTGGTACGCCGCCGGCGACCTCGACGGCATTCGCGTCGACCACCCCGACGGGCTACGCGATCCCGGTGGGTACTTCGCCCGGCTGGCCGACGCCGCCCCGGAGGCGTGGCTGGTGGCCGAGAAGATCCTGGAGCCGGGCGAGGAGCTGCCCGACTGGCCGATCGCCGGCACCACCGGCTACGACGCGCTGCGCGAGGTGGCCGGCCTGTTCGTGGACCCCGCCGGCGAGCCGGCGTTCACCGCCCTCGACGCGTCGCTGCCGGCCGAAACACCGCTCGCGTCCGAAACGGCGGTCGAAACGCCGGTCGCGGCCGGAACGCCGGTCGCGGCCGAAGCGGCGGTCGCGGCTGGAGAGCGGGCCGCAGCTGGAGCGGAACCGGCAACGGGGACGGGCCGGCCGGTGGACTGGCCGGAGCTGGCGTACCGGTGCAAACGGGAGGTCGCGTTCGGGATGCTGGCCGCGGAGCGGCGGCGGCTCGCGTCACTCGTACCGGAGGTGCCGGACGCGGCGGAGGCGCTCGGGGAGTTGCTGGCGAGTTTCGAGGTCTACCGGTCGTACCTGCCGGAGGGGGCGGAGCAGTTGCGGCACGCGATGTCCGTGGCGGGGGAGCGCCGGCCCGACCTGCTACCCGCGTTGGCCGTGCTCGGGCCGCGGCTCGCCGACCCGGCGGACGAGTTGGCGCAGCGGTTCCAGCAGACCTCCGGCGCGGTGATGGCGAAGGGGATCGAGGACAGCGCGTTCTACCGCTGGTCCCGGTTCGTCGCGCTGAACGAGGTCGGCGGCGACCCGAGCCGGTTCGGCGTACCGGTCGCGGACTTCCACACCGCCTGCGCCCGCCGTCAGGCCGACTGGCCGTACGGGATGACCACGTTGTCCACCCACGACACCAAGCGCGGCGAGGACGTACGGGCCCGGATGGCGGTGCTGTCGGAGCTGCCGGACCGCTGGGCCCAGGCGGTGAAGCGGTGGCTGGCCGCGGCGCCGATGCCGGACCCCGGGTTCGGGCACCTGCTGTGGCAGACGCTGATCGGCGCCTGGCCGATCGAGCGGGACCGGATCCGGGCGTACGCGATCAAGGCCGGCCGGGAGGCCCGGGTCTGGACCAGTTGGGAAGACCCCGACGAGTCGGCCGAGGCGGCGGCGACCGCCGCGATCGACCGGATCTACGACGAACCCGGGCTGCGTCGCTCGGTGGACGCGTTCGCGGAGTCGATCACCGGCGCCGGCTGGAGCAACGCACTCGGCCAGAAGTTGGTGCAGCTGACGATGCCGGGGGTGCCGGACACGTACCAGGGGTGCGAGCTGTGGGACGACTCGCTGGTCGACCCGGACAACCGGCGGCCGGTCGACTTCGGGGTGCGGGCGGAGCTGCTGGCGCGGCTCGACTCCGGGTGGCTGCCCCCGGTCGACCCCAGCGGCGCGGTGAAACTGCTGGTCACCAGCCGGGCGTTGCGGCTGCGCCGGGACGCCCCCGAGCTGTTCACCGACTACCGCCCGGTGGCCGCCGACGGGGTGGCCGCGGCTCACGTGGTGGCCTTCGACCGGGGCGGCGCGATCACGGTCGCCACCCGGCTGCCGCTGGGCCTGCGGCGCCGTTTCGTGGGCTGGAGCGAGACCGTGCTGCCGTTGCCGGACGGGGCGTGGCTCGACGTACTCACCGGGTACGAGTACCGGGACGCCGCCCGGCTGGCGGACCTGCTGAACCGCTACCCGGTCGCCCTGCTGCGCGCGGGTACGTCATGACGGTCTTCGAAGTCTGGGCGCCCGAACGCGACCGGGTACGCCTCTGGCTCGCGGCCGGCGGCCAGCGCGAGCTGACCCGTGACGCCTCCGGCTGGTGGCGCCGCGAGGTCGGCGGCGCGGACCACGGGGTCGACTACGGGTTCCTCTTGGACGACGCGGATCCCGATGTCGAGCCGGATCCGGACGAGCCGGCGAGCGGCGTACTCCCGGATCCGAGGTCGCGGTGGCAGCCGGCGGGAGTGCACGCACCCAGCCGGACCTACGACCACGCCCGGTTCGAATGGTCGGACCGGGCCTGGACCGGAAGGCAGCTCGCCGGCTCCGTGCTGTACGAGCTGCACGTCGGCACGTTCACCGACGAGGGCACGTTCGACGCGGCGGCCGGGCGGCTGGACCACCTGGTGGAGCTCGGGATCGACCTGGTCGAGCTGCTGCCGGTGAACGCGTTCAACGGCACCCACGGCTGGGGGTACGACGGCGTCCTCTGGTACGCCGTCCACGAACCGTACGGCGGCCCGGACGGGCTGAAGCGTTTCGTGGACGCGTGCCACGCGCGGGGGATCGGCGTGGTGCTCGACGTCGTCTACAACCATCTCGGGCCGTCCGGCGGGCACATCGGGGAGTTCGCGCCGTACCAGACGAAGGACGAGACCGGCTGGGGACAGTCGATCAACCTCGACGGCTCCGACTCCGACGAGGTACGCCGCTACATCGTCGACAACGCCTGCGGCTGGCTGCGCGACTACCACGTCGACGGGCTGCGGCTGGACGCCGTACACGCGCTGCGGGACAGTCGCGCGACGCACCTGTTGGAGGAGTTGGCGGTCGCGGTCGACGCCCTGGCCGGGCACGTCGGCCGGCCGTTGTCGCTGATCGCCGAGTCGGATCTCAACGACGCCCGCCTGGTCGCGCCCCGGGCGGCCGGCGGGTACGGCCTCGACGCCGTCTGGGACGACGACGTGCACCACGCCGTGCACGCTGCGCTGACCGGCGAACGGCAGGGCTACTACGTCGACTTCGGCTCGCTGGACACCCTCGCCAAGGCTCTGACCAGGGCATATGTGCACGACGGTGACTACTCCACGTTCCGGCGGCGCTCGCACGGGCGGCCCGTCGACCCGGTGCGGACCCCCGGTGACGCGTTCGTGGTCTACCTGCAGGACCACGACCAGATCGGCAACCGGGCCACCGGTGACCGGATCTCGCAGACGCTGTCGGCGGGCCTGCTGAAGGTCGGCGCGACGCTGATCCTGACCTCGCCGTACACCCCGATGCTCTTCATGGGCGAGGAGTGGGCAGCCGGTACGCCGTGGCAGTTCTTCGCCAGCCACCCGGAGCGCAAGTTGGCCCGGGCGGTGACCCGTGGCAGGCGGCGGGAGTTCGCCGCGCACGGCTGGGCCGGCAGCGTGCCGAACCCGCAGGACCCGCGGACGTTCCGGCGGTCGAAGCTGGACTGGTCGGAGCCCGGCCGCGCACCGCACCGGGAGATCCTGGACCTCTACCGTTCGCTGATCGCGCTACGCAAGGCGCGGCCCGAGCTGACCGACCCGCGGCTGGACCGGGTCGACGTCGAGTACGGCGACCGCTGGCTGGTGATCCGCCGTACCGGTCTCGCCGTCGCCGCCAACCTCGGAGCCTTCCCGTCCCGGCTGCCGCTGCCGGAGACCGGCGACGCGGTGCTGCTCGCCACCGACCCGCGCGCGACCCTGGACGGCGACGGCGTCGAGCTTCCCGCCGAGTCCGCCGCGGTGGTCCGGCTCGGCGGCCCGCCCGCGTAGCCTGCTCCGCTGTGACGTCGAGGCCCGGCAGAGGTCGAGCTGAGGCTGGCCGAGCCGTACGTCCCACTAGCGGGGCGACACCAGCAGCGACTGCGCCGCGGAGCCGATCCGGCCGTCGTGGTCCCAGAGCGTGGTCGTGGCGAGCCCGACTCCGCCCGGGTCCACGTCGGTACGGGCGTCCAGGCACACCCACTCGCCGGCCGGCGGCCGCAGCAGGTGCACCGACAGGTCCACGTTGAGGAAGGTCCAGCGGGCCCAGTCGAGCACGGCGCTCACCCCGCTGCCCGAGTCGGTCGCCGCGACCACCCGCTGCACCGGCGACGGCTCGACGTCGGCCACCACGGCCGTACGCAGCCGGGTCCACACCGTCGCCGGCCCAGGGCCGTCGGTGGTGCCCGCGGCGACCCGCCACTCCATCGCGCGGGCGTACCCGAAGTCGATGCCGACCGGGCTGCTCACCGACGTATCCGGCATGGGCGGGGCAGTCCCGTCCCCGACCGGCGCCAACCCCTCCAGCGCGGTACGCCGCAGCCGCCACGCCCGCGCCCGCATCACCGTACGGCCGTCGGCGGTCAGCTCGGCGTCGAGCAGTTGTACGTTGCGCCCGTCGCGCACCACCGTCGTGGCGGTCTGCAGGTCGGCGACCGGGACCGGCGCGAGGAACTCCGCGGTGATCCGGCTGAGCAGCGCGTCCTCGCGGGGTGCGGTGCGCTCCAGCGCATGCACGAGCAGCGCGATCGGCGGTCCACCGTGCTGGAACCGCGGATCCCACGGCCCCTCGGTAGCCGGCGTGGACCGGTACCGGTCCCCACCCATCGGTACGTAGAACGCGTCAGCCATGCCGCCCACCCTGCCACGACGCCGCGACCAGCCGCTCCGGAGGACCGTGCCTGTCTGACCGGCAGGACTGAGGCGTTGGACGCGCAGCTGGACGATTCCACCAGCGGAGCGTGGCTCCCGTGTCCAACCCGGCCGACGTTGACCGGCGAGGCGGGCCTTGAGGGTCAACGCGTTGCGTTTTTTGGGTTTACGAGGGACAATCGACGGGTGACCACGGTTGTTGCGGAGACAGAACTGCTGACCACCGGGCAGGCGGCCGAGTTGCTCGGCACCTCCCGGCAGCACGTCGTCGACCTCTGCGAGCGGGGCGTGCTGCCGTACGTGCGGGTGGGCACACACCGGCGGATCCGCCGTACGGACCTCGACGTGATGCGGCTGGGTGGCCTCACCCGCGATCAGGAGCGTGCGTTGTGGCTGCACCGCCTGGTGGCCGCCAAGCTGGTGCTCGATCCGGACGGTGTGCTGGCGAGGGCCCGCGCCAACCTCGGCCGGCTGATGCGGGTGCATCCGCGAGGAATGGCGGCGCACTGGCTGGCCCAGTGGGAGCGGATCTTGGACTCCGGCCTGGATGCTGTGCTGGAGACACTGACATCGGCCGCTCCCCGAGCCGCCGAGCTGCGGCAGAACTCGCCATTCGCCGGCGTCGTCACCGAGGAAGAGCGGCTCCGGGTGCTGGAGAACTTCCGCCGCCACTGGCGCGAGACGCACGCCGCGTGAAGCGCGAGCAACTGGAGCACGTGTTGCGAGCCGCGTCCACCATCGCGGGGGACCCGGACGTCCTGGTGGTCGGCAGTCAGTCGATTCTCGGTACGGTCACCGAGGACGACCTGCCGCTGGAGGCCACCGCGTCGATCGAGGTGGACATCGCGTTCTTCGACGACAGCGACGAGGCGAAGTCCGATCAGGTCGATGGCGCCATCGGGGAACTTTCGATGTTCCATGACACGTACGGTTACTACGCCCAAGGGGTCAGCGTCAGTACGGCGGTACTGCCAAACGGATGGCGTGACAGGCTCGTGGTCGTCGAGAGTTCAAGCACCGCACCTGGGCGGGGGCACTGCCTCGAACCGCACGACTGTGTGGTGTCGAAACTGGTGGCCGGACGGGAAAAGGATCTGGCATTCGCCAGGGCGCTGGTCCGGGAGGGCCTGGTCGACGTGACCACCCTGGCCGTACGGATCGAGGCGCTCGACGGCGTGCATCCGCTGGTGATGGACAGGCTCCGAGGCTGGGTACGACACCACGGCTGACGCTGCGGCGGTGGGCCGGCGTCAAAGGCCGAAGTTGGCGGTGCGTAGGCGTTCGATGATCTTCTCCGGGCCGTCCAGATTCACCTTCGCCACCTGTTGGCGGCCGGAGCAGAACAGCACCAGCTCGCTCGGCGTACCGGTGATGGTCACGGTCGCCTCGCCGCCGCGGCCGGCCTTGACCTCGCCGTGGCGGGGGGCGACCAGCGTCACGGTGGCCGGCACATTGCGCAGCATCGACCTGAGTACGCCGAGCCGCCGCCACAGGATCCGCTCCATCTCCGCCGGCAGTTCCCGGGGCTGCCAGTCGGGCTGGGCGCGGCGTACGTCCTCGTGGTGGATGAAGTACTCCATCAGGTTGACGGACTCGTGGATGACCGGGTTGCTGATCGGGCTCCACCACGGCGGGTGCGCCACCTTGTCCACGAGTGCGGGATAGTCCTCGGCGTCGAGGGCGGTACGGCGTACCGACTCGGTCCAGCCGGCGAAGGCGGAGAGCAGCAGGCCGGGGCCGCTGTCGGGGCGGCGGTCGCGCACCACCAGGTGGGCGGCGAGATCGGCGGTGTTCCAGCCGCCGCACAGGGTCGGTGCGTCGGGGCCCAGCTCGGTGAGCAGCTCGGCCAGCTGCGTGCGTTCGGTCTGTGCGTACGCCGTCATGGCGGTCATCTTTGCAGGGTTCGCGCGACCCGGCCGTGATCTGTGTCGCGTGTGACTTGCCGGTCTCGTCTGATAAACACATGTGTAAGGACTGAAACGGATTTCAGACCTGCTGCGCGCGTGCAGCATGCGAGAGGAGACCGGTGGTCGCCGACGGCGTACTCGGGAAAGGGTTTCGCGTCCTCGGACGCGCGATCCGTGAAGAGCCCCTGGTATTCGCCGTCGGGGTCGCGGGCAGTGTGCTGTTCGGCGCGATGACGATCGGCTCCGCGTACGTGGTCGGCGCGGTGATCGGTCACGTGGTGGTGCCGGCGATCGACAGCGGGCACACCACCGTGGCGGCGCTGGCCGCCGCCGTGGGCGGGTTCCTCGCGGTGAGCCTGTCGCGGGTGCTGGGGATCCTGGGTCGCCGGCTCGGGGCCGGCGCGATGCAGTACCGGTTGCAGGCTGCGTACCGCAGAAAAGTCACTCGCCGCTACCTGAGACTGCCGTTGGAGTGGCACCACAGCCACGCCACCGGGACCTTGCTCTCCAACGCGAACGCCGACGTGGAAGCGGCGTGGTATCCGATCGCGCCGCTGCCGTTCGCGGTCGGCACGCTGGTGATGCTGGTGGGTGCGATCGGCGCGCTGTTCGCCACCGACTGGGTGTTGGCGCTGGTCGGGCTCGCCGTGTTCCCCGCGGTGTTCGGGGTCAACGTCGTCTACTCCCGCCGGATGTCGCCGCGCGCCACCCGGGCGCAGCAGCTGCGCGCCGAGCTGAGCGCGATCGCCCACGAGAGCTTCGACGGCGCGCTGATCGTCAAGACGATGGGCCGGGAGGCCGAGGAGACCAGGCGGTTCGGCGCCAAGGCGGCCGAGCTGCGCGACGGTCTGGTCGCGATGGGCCGGGTGCGCGGCCTGTTCGACCCCGCGATGGACGCGCTGCCCAACCTCGGCACGCTCGCGGTGCTGGTGGTCGGTTCGATCCGGCTGGCATCCGGCGCGATCAGCGTGGCCGAGCTGGTGAGCGCGGCCTTCCTGTTCACGGTCCTGGGTTTTCCGGTACGCGCGATCGGCTGGGTGCTGGGCGAGCTGCCGCGCAGCGTCGTGGGCTTCGAGCGGGTCGACGCCGTGCTCCAGGCGACCGGGGACATGCCGTACGGCACGGCCGCGCTCGACGGTGCCGGCCGTCCCGCGGTGCTCGAGTTCGACCAGGTGTCGTTCCGGTATCCGCCGTCGGAGCCGGACGCACCGGCGCCCGAGGTGCTGCACAGCGTGACACTGCAGGTGGCGGCCGGGCGTACGGTCGCGCTGGTCGGGCCGACCGGGTCCGGCAAGTCGACGATCGCGTCGCTCGCCGCCCGGGTGATGGACCCCGACTCGGGGGTGGTACGCATCGACGGCGCCGACGCCCGTGACCTGTCGGCCGACTCCCTCGCCGCCACGGTCGCGCTGGTGCCGCAGGTGCCGTTCGTGTTCGACGACACCGTCCGGGAGAACGTGTCGTTGAGCCGCTCCCTCGACGGCGGCAGCCCGGATCCGGTGGTGTGGGAGGCGTTGCGGAAAGCCCAGGCCGACGGGTTCGTGGCGCACCTGGAGGACGGGCTGGACACCGAGGTGGGGGAGCGCGGCACCAGCCTCTCCGGCGGCCAGCGGCAGCGGCTCACGCTGGCTCGGGCGCTGGCCGGCAGTCCCCGGCTGCTGGTGCTCGACGACGCCACCAGCGCGGTCGACCCGCGGGTGGAGGCGGCGATCCTCAAGGCGCTGCGGGAAGCCGACCACGCCGCCAGCGTCATGGTGGTGGCGTACCGGCGGGCTACCATCGCGCTCGCCGACGAGGTGATCTACCTCGAGCACGGCCGGGTCGTCGCCCGCGGTACGCATCCCGAGCTGCTCGCCACCGTCGCCGGCTACGCCAACCTGGTCACCGCGTACGAGCGCGAAGAGGCCGAGCGGGTCCGGGAACGGGCGTACGACGAGCCGGGGGTGTCCCTGTGAGCGAGCGCAGCGAGCGAACCGGCTGGCACAGCACCATGTGGGAGCGCGCTCGCCGAGCGAAGCGAGGCGGCAAGTGACCACGGTCGACACGCCGGCGCCGGCGACGACGATGCACACGCTGCGGCGGGGGTTGTCGCTCTCGCCGGAGCTGCGTACCGGGTTGGCCGGCACGCTCGGGCTGGCGCTGTTCGCCACCGCCGGGCGGGTCGCCGTACCGGTCGCGGTGCAGCAGGGCATCGACCACGGCCTCCGCGCCGGCGGGGGGCCGCACTTCGACGTCATCGGGACCATCGTCGCGGTGACCGTGGCGGTCATGGCGGTCACCGTGTTCTGCGGGTACCTGATGAACGTACGGCTCTACCGGGTGACCGAGACGGCGCTGGCGGGCGTACGCACCAGGACCTTCCGGCACATCCACGACCTGTCGATGCTGCACCAGCAGTCCGAGCGACGCGGCGCGCTGACCTCCCGGGTGACCAGCGACATCGACCAGATCAGCCAGTTCCTGCAGTTCGGCGGCGTGATCCTGCTGGTGAGCATGGGTCAGCTGATCGTCGCCACGGTGATCATGGCGGTCTACTCGTGGCAGCTCACCCTGGTGGTCTACGCCGCGTTCGCGCCGCTGTTCATCTTCATCCGCGCGTTCCAGCGCCGACTCGCCGCCGCCTACCAGGTGGTACGCGAGCGGATCGGGGTGCTGCTGTCCGCGATCGCGGAGAGCGTCGTCGGCGCGGCGGTGATCCGGGCGTACGGGGTGCAGCGGCGTACCGAGCAGCGGCTCGACGACTCGATCGACTCGTACCGGCAGGCGCAGTTCGCGGCGCTGCGGCGCAGCGTCTACCCGTTCTCGGCGGGTGAGTTGACCGCCGGCCTGGCCAACGCATCCGTCGTGGTGGTCGGGGTGCTGCTCGGCGTCGCTGGAGACATCACGGTCGGTGAGCTGACCGCGTTCCTGTTCCTGGTGGCGCTTTTCGTACAGCCGGTGCAGATCGCCACCGAGGTGCTCAACGAGGCGCAGAACGCGATCTCCGGTTGGCGCCGGGTGCTCGACGTGCTCGACACCGAGCCCGACGTCGCCGACCCCGGAGAATCCGGGCGTGACCTGCCGGAAGGCCCGATCGGCGTCGACTTCGACCACGTCGACTTCGCGTACCGCGAAGGCGAGCTGGTGTTGCACGACATCGACCTGCACATCGCGCCGCAGACCCGGGTGGCGGTGGTGGGACAGACCGGCAGCGGCAAGACCACGTTCGCCAAGCTGCTCACCCGCCTCATGGACCCGACCTCCGGGGAGGTACGGCTGCAGGGCGTACCGCTGTCGGAGACCAGGTTCGCGTCGCTGCGGCGGCGGGTGGTGATGGTGCCGCAGGACGGGTTCCTGTTCGACGCCACGATCGCCGAGAACGTACGGTTCGCCGCGCCCGACCTGGACGATGCCGACCTCTACCTGACGTTCTGCGAGCTCGGGCTGGGCGACTGGGTCGAGAGCCTGCAGGGCGGCATGGACACCCACGTGGGGGAGCGCGGCGAGGCGCTGTCCGTGGGGGAGCGGCAGCTGGTGGCGCTGGCCCGGGCGTACGTGGCCGATCCGGATCTGCTGGTGCTCGACGAGGCGACCAGCGCCGTCGACCCCGCCACGGAGGTACGCCTGCAACGCGCCCTCGACGCGGTGACGCGGGGCCGCACGACGGTGGCGATCGCGCACCGGCTGTCCACCGCGGAAGGCGCCGACGAGGTGATCGTGTTCGGTTCTGGAGACACTGCGGGCCGGGTGGTGCAGCGCGGTTCACACGGCGTACTCGTGACAGATCCTGACTCGGTGTACGGCCGGCTGCACGCCTCGTGGCAGGAGCAGACCCGAAGCGGGTGATCTTCCGTTTCGTGGCACGTAGCCGGGATTGAAAGGGTTGCCCGGGCCGTGCAGCCTGAACGGCATGGCTTACCCGTATCAACCGCAGTCCTACCAGCCCGCCTACCAGCCGCGGACCAGCGCACCCTTCTCGGTGCACTTCGTAGCGTTCTTCATCTACCTCGGCGGCCTGTTCATACTGCTCGGCGCGCTCGCCGTCGGCGCGGTCGCCGTCGGTGCCACCCAACTGCCGACCGACCGGGTTCCGGAGCAGTACCGCAACATGATCACCGGCGTCGGGGTCGGCATCGCGGTGTTCCTGCTGCTGTTCTCGCTGCTCTACTTCCTGATCGCGCGGAAGCTGCAACGCGGCCGGCAGTGGGCCCGGATCCTGGTGCTGATCTTCTGCGTGCTGGGGATCATCGGCGGCGTCCTGCAGATCCTCGCCGCGGTGGGCATGTCCGGCGGTGGTGACGTGGCGGACCAGACCAGGACCGGCGCGATCGTGGCGGCCGGCGCGTCGCTGATCGGCCCGGTGCTGTTCACGGTGCTGCTCAACACGTCCGCGGCTCGTTCCTGGTTTCGCTACCGGACGTACTGACCTGTGACGGCGGCTGCGTAAGAATGGGTTAGGCCCCGGACATACGCCACGGGAGGCAACTATGGCGGTCACCACGGTCTCGGCCGGTCTGGCCGCTCGCTCGACCACCGGCCAGATCCACCTCTCCACCGGGCTGGTACGCGGTGAGCTGGACCGGCTCGGCATGCACTACGTGGCCGACGTGCAGGCCACCTGCCGGCGGATGTTGGAAGCGTTCTCCAGCGAGCAACGCACCGGCTTGGCGGCCGCGACCGCCGAGCGCCTGATCCGGGCACACGAGATCCGGCCACCCCAGGAGCGGCAGGGCTACCCGTGCGCCTGGCGTACGGCGCTCGACGCGATCTGGCGCGGGCTGGCCGGCGACCCGGCCGGGTTCGGGCAGGTGTCCCGGGCGATCGCGGAGTTCTACCTGAGCCCGTACCACCACGACCACGGCGCGGACGGCCCCGGCGATGCCGCCGACGACGGCGTCGCCGCCACCCTGTACGCCGCCCAGTGCTACCTGTACGGCTGCGTCGACTTCGCGATGTGGGCGGCCGCCTGCGGGTACGACGCGGCAGCCACCGTGGCCGCGGCGGACCGGTCGTGGGCGCACCGGCGGCCCGGCGACGTCGATCCGCACACCTGGCAACTGGCCCACCCCGCGCTGCAGGCGGAGCTCGAGCGGCAACTCGAGGACCTGGAGCTGCTCGACGACCTGCCCTCAGGCGGGCCGGAGCTGGCCGCGGTGGTGGAACGGCTCCGTACCCCTTAGTCCGGACCGGATCGGCCTCGGGTGGGCGCTCGCACCACGGGGGCCCGGTTCTCACAAAGTGCTCACAAATCCGTCCCCGGGGCGGGTCCTGTGCTCGGATCCGTGATCGACTGCCGGTAGGTTGTGTCCCCATGACCTCGCCTCAGTGGGATCACCCGCCGGAGCAGCCGTACGGCCAGCAACCGGAGCAGCCCTACGGCCAGCCGGAGCAGCCGTACGGCGAGCAACCGCCGCCGCCCCAGCCGAACCTTCCCGTGCCGGTCAGCGGCGAGTTGATCCCGGCGTCGCAGTACCAGCAGGCGCCGTACTACCAGCAGCAGCCGATTCTGATGACGATCGGCGACATCAGCATCACCCAGAACCAGGTGATCATCCCCACCGGGCGCTACCCGCTGCGCGGCACCACGTGGACGATGCAGGACTCCAGCCAGCCGCAGTCGAAGATCAGCACCGCCGGCATCATCCTGGCGATCGTGTCGGTGGTGGCGTTGTGCGGCTGCGGGCTGGTGCTGTGGCCGTTGCTGCTGGTCGCCCCGTTCGGGCTGCTGTTCCTGCTGATGAAGGAGCACAGCCAGAGCGGCTTCATCTCGGTCACCGTCACCGGTCAGGGACTGTTCCACGCGGTGCAGTTCCCACCGGGCCCGCAGTCGGCGGCGTACGTCACCAACCAGGTCAACCAGGCCCGGTCCCTGGCCGCCGTAGGCTGACCGGGGTACGCCTCCCGCGCTCCGAAGGCCGCACGGCTCAGGCGGGGGGCAGGTCCATGGTGAGGTAGCGCTGGATCGTCGGGGCGACCGCGGCGACCACGAACTCGTGGGACGCGCTCGCAAGCGGCTCGATCTTCAGGATGTAGCGCATCATCACCAGGCCCAGCATCTGCGAGGCGACCAGCGGGAACCGCCGGTCCGGCTCGCTGACGATCGCGGCCGCGGCGACCCGGCGCAGGATCTGGCTCAGCAGGAACTCCCGCAGCAACCGGGCGGACCACTCCTTGCTGACCATGGTGCGGATCATCGCCGCCGCCGGCTTGCCGGCGGGGGAGTCCCACACCTTCAGGAACGTACGGACCAGCTGCTCGCCGAGGTTGTCCAGGGTCGTACCGTCCAGCACCTGGGCGACGAGTTCCTTCGGGTCCAGCGGCGACTCCATCGCGGCGAGGAACAGCTGGTCCTTGCTGCCGAAGTAGTGGTGCACCAGGGCCGGGTCGACCCCGGCGTCGGCGGCGACGGCACGGATCGAGGTCTTGTCGAACCCCCGGTCGGCGAAGGCGTCCCGGGCCGCCGCGAGGATCGCTTCCCTCGTGTCGGGTTTGCCGGGACGCCTTCCGGTACGAGCCATCACTAGGGGGTCCTTCGCCGCAGGGTGGCGGCGCCGAACACCAGGGCCACCAGGGTCGCACCCACCACGATCGCCACGTCCCGCCACATCTGGTCGGTGGGGTCGGCGTGGCTGCGTACCTCCAGCAGGGCGTCGACGGCGTACGTCATCGGCAGCACGTCGCTGGCCCCCTGCAGCCAACCGATCATGTGGTCGCGGGCCACGAACAGACCGCACACCAGCACCTGGGGTAGCACCACGACCGGCATGAACTGCACCGCCTGGAACTCGCTGGTGGCGAAAGCGCTCGTGAACAGCCCGATCGCGGTGCCCAGCACGGCGTCGGCGATCGCGATCCCCATCACCACGCCGAGACTTCCCGTGGTGTCCAGGTCCAACAGGTAGTACGCCACCGTGGTGGCCAGCGTCGCCTGGATCGCCGCCAGGATCGCGAACGCGATGCCGTACCCGAGGAGCAGGTCGAGCTTGTGCAGCGGCGTGGTGAGCAGCCGCTCCAGGGTGCCGCTGGTACGTTCCCGCAGCATCGCGATGCTGGTGACCAGGAACATCGAGACGAACGGGAAGATCCCCAGCATCATCAGCCCGATCTGGTCGAACACGATCGGCTGGGCGTCGAAGAGGTACCGCAGCAGGACGAGCAGCAGGCTCGGTACGAACAGGATCAACGCGATGGTGCGTGGGTCGTGCCGGATCTGGTTGAGCACCCGGCCGGTGGTCCGCAGTGTGATCGTGAGCGACATCATTCCACCCCTGCCTCGGTCGCCGCCGGTGCCTTCTCGGTGAGTGTCTGCTCCTGGGCCCGGATCAACCGCAGGAAGGCTTCTTCCAGGTCGTCGGTGCCGGTGTGTTCCCGTACGCCGGCGGGCGACGCGTCGGCGAGCAGCATGCCGTCGCGCAGCAGCAGCAGCCGGTCACACCGGCTCGCCTCGTCCATCACGTGGCTGGACACCAGCAGGGTGACCCCGGAGTCGGCGAGGCGGTGGAACTGCTGCCACAGGTCGTACCGCAGGACGGGGTCCTGCCCGACCGTGGGTTCGTCGAGCACCAGCAGGTCCGGTTTGGCGAGCAGGGCGCAGGCCAGTGAGGCGCGGGCGTGCTGGCCGCCGGAGAGGGTGGAGACGAGCTGCTTCGCGGCGTCGGCGAGCCCGACGTCGATGATCGCCTGGTCGGCGGCCCGCTTCCCGGTGCCGAACAGCGCGGCGAAGTAGCGCGCGTTCTCCCGTACGGTCAGGTCGGCGTAGATGGACGGGTCCTGGGTGAGGTACCCGATCCGGCGGCGCAGCTTGGCCGAGCCGGCGGGCTCGCCGAGCACGGTGACGTTCCCGGAGCGCACCTTCTGCACCCCGACGACGGCGCGCAGCAAGGTGGTCTTGCCGCTGCCGCTGGGGCCGAGCAGGCCGGTCACGATCCCGCTGTTGACGGCGCAGGAGATGCCGTGGAGGACTTCCTTCCCCCCTCGGTGGACGACCAGGTCGTCGACCTCGATCGAGTTCGTCATGGCGGCTCCTCGGTGGGCTGGGACGATCGGTGAGTTGGGAGGACCGGCGGGCTCGGCCGGATCGGTGGCTTCCGAGCGAATTCAGCAGTGTTGAAATCAACGCTAGATGAATTATCCGCCCGCCACAACCACCTTGCCGTCATTCCCGTCGCCGGGTGCGAGAGAATCGATCCGTGACCTCCCTTGATCCCGCCGTCGCCGGACGGCTCAAGCGCGACACCGACGGCCTGGTCGCCGCGGTGATCCAGCAGTACGACACCCGCGAGGTGCTGATGGTCGGCTGGATGGACGACGAAGCGCTGCACCGTACGCTCACCACCGGCCGTACCACGTTCTGGTCGCGCAGCCGGCAGACGTACTGGGTGAAGGGGGAGACGTCGGGTCACACCCAGCACGTCAAGTCCGTGTCGCTGGACTGCGACGGCGACGCGCTGCTGGTGCAGGTCGACCAGGTGGGCCCGGCCTGCCACACCGGCGAACGCTCCTGCTTCCACAACTCGCTGGGGAGTAGCTCATGACCCTGCCAGCCCGCCGGCCCCTCCGCTCCGCTCCTCACTCGTACCTCGCTGCGATGCTCACTCCGGAGGCCGGCTCATGACCTCGGGAGCAGTCACCCCCGACGAAGCGACATTCCTGGAGCTGGCCCGCGGCCGCCGGGTCGTACCGGTGACCCGCCGGCTGCTCGCCGACTGTGAGACGCCGGTGGGCGTCTACCACAAACTCGCCAACGGTCCCGGCACCTTCCTGCTGGAGTCGGCCGAACAGGCGGGTGCCTGGTCCCGCTACTCATTCGTGGGAGTACGCAGCGCCGCCACCCTCACCGAGCGGGACGGTCGCGCGGTGTGGCTGGGCGAGCCGCCGGACGGCGTACCGACCGATGGGGCGCCGGACACGGTGCTGCGTGAGACGGTCGAGGCGCTGGCCTCGCCCCGGCTGCCCGGGTTGCCGTCGCTCACCGGCGGGATGGTCGGGTTCCTCAGCTACGACATCGTCCGCCGGTTCGAGCGGCTGCCCGACACCGGTGAGAACGACCTGCAGTTCCCCGAGCTGGGGATGATGCTCGCCACCGACCTCGCCGCGCTCGACCACTACGACGGCTCGCTGCTGCTGATCGCCAACGCGGTGCTCCCCGTCGACGCCTCGGAAGCGCAGGTACGCGCCGCGTTCCACCAGGCGGTCGGCCGGCTGGACGCGATGACCACCGCGCTGTCGCGGCCCACCCCGCCGATGGTCTCCACCGTGGAACGGCTGCCCGCCCGGCACGTCGTGGGGCGTACCCCCGAGGGCGGTTACCAGAAGGCGGTCCAGACCGCGAAGGAGGCGATCCGGGCCGGCGAGTGCTTCCAGATCGTGCCGTCGCAGCGGTTCGAGACGGACACGTCGGCCGACCCGCTGGACATCTACCGGGTGCTGCGTACGAGCAATCCCAGCCCGTACATGTACCTGCTGCGGTTCGACGGGTTCGACATCGTGGGGTCAAGTCCGGAGGCGCACCTGAAGGTGACCGGCCGTCGCGCGTTGCTGCACCCGATCGCGGGGACCAAGCCACGGGGTGCCACGCCTTCGGAAGATGCCGCTCTGGCTGCCGAGTTGATCTCGGATCCGAAGGAGCGCGCCGAGCATGTGATGCTGGTGGATCTCGGGCGCAACGACCTGGGGCGGGTGTGCGTACCGGGGACGGTCGACGTACCGGAGTTCATGACGATCGAGCGGTACAGCCACGTGATGCACATCGTATCGACCGTGGTGGGGGAGCTGGCGGGCGAGCAGACCGCGTTCGACGCGCTACGCGCCACATTCCCCGCCGGCACCCTCTCCGGCGCCCCGAAAGTACGCGCCATGGAGATCATCGACGAGCTGGAGCCCACCCGCCGCGGCCTGTACGGCGGCACCGTCGGGTACCTCGACTTCGCCGGTGACCTGGACATGGCGATCGCGATCCGTACCGGGCTGATCCGGCAGGGGCGGGCGTACGTGCAGGCGGGTGGCGGGATCGTGGCCGACTCCGACCCCGACGCCGAGGACGCCGAGACCAGGAACAAGGCGGCGGCCGTACTGTCCGCCATCGCCTCGGCCGAGACGCTGCGGCAGGCACGGTGACCGACCCGCGGCACGAGCCGACCACGCCACCTCCACCGGAACCGGCCGCGTCAACCCCGCCTGAACCGGCCGCGCGGGCAGCCGTGCCTGAACCGGCCGCGCCGGCAGCCCCGCCCGAACCGGCCGCGCCGGGGACGGTCGCCGCGGGAAGGCCTCGTCGGGAGCTGGCCGCGGCGGTGCTGGGCTGCCTGGCCGGCGCGGGCCTGGCACTGCTCGCCGCCCGGCACGCCTGGGCGGTCACGGTGACGCACCGCCCGGCCCCGCTGCCGTCGCTGCGCGAGACCCTCTCGGGCTCCGACTTCGCGGTCTGGCTACCCGCCGCCGCCCTGGTCGCCCTCGCCGCCGCCATCGCCCTGTACGCCACCCGCGGTGTCGGCCGCGTACTCGTGGCACTGGTTTCGGTATTGTCCGGCGCGGCGATCGCCGTCGGCGCCGGGTACGGCATCGCGGCTGCCGCGGCCGGCGCCCGGTCCACGGTCGACGGCGGGGTCTGGCCGATCGCGTGCCTGCTCGGTGGCCTGGTCGTCGCCGGTACGGGCGGCTACGCCCTGCTGCGCGGCCGCCGCTGGCCGTCGATGGGCGCCCGGTACGAACGGACCCCCGTCGCCGCCCCCGACCCGGACGGCGATCCCGCGACGATGTGGGACAGCCTCGACGCCGGCACCGATCCGACCCAACCACCCACCGCCCGCTGACGCACCTCCAGCGACCCCTCGCCACCCCGGATCCTTCGCCGTCCCCGACGAACTGCGAGCCTTCGCCCCGCGGGCGGCCCCGAACCATGCCCTACGCCGCACATCAGCGCCCGGCCCTCGCCACCACCCCGCCTTGACGATCAAGCGCTGTCCAACCGGCGGCCGGCGAATCGATTGCGGGCGATGCAGGAGGGACATTGTCTGATCGCCCGCCGCGGTGACCGGCAATGCCTGGGCCGAACCGCGCGGCGGTGGGCCGTGGCGTCCCGGCGCCACCCCCGGACCGCGACCGCCTCGGTGCGCCGGGTTCGGCCGCGGGGCATTATGGCTGGTCGTGCCGGTCCGGATAAGCCGTACCCCGGAATCCGGCTGGTCCACCCGGCCGCATACGATCGGCCGCATGGCAAGCGTCCTCGACGAGATCCTGGCCGGTGTCCGTGACGATGTCGCGGCGCGTGCTGAGGCGGTCCCGCTCGAGGAGATCCGGGAGCGCGCCGCCGCCGCACCGGCCCCCAAGGACGCGTTAGCCGCGTTGCGCGCGCCCGGCGTCGGGGTGATCGCCGAGGTGAAGCGCCGCTCCCCGTCGAAGGGCGCGCTCGCCGACATCCCCGACCCCGCCGACCTCGCCAAGGAGTACGCCGCCGGCGGCGCCCGCTGCGTCAGCGTCCTCACCGAAGGCCGCCACTTCGGCGGCAACCTGGACGACCTGGCCGCGGTACGCGAGGCGATCGACGTACCGGTGCTGCGCAAGGACTTCGTGGTCTCCAGCTACCAGATTCACGAGGCGCGGGCGTACGGCGCCGACCTGGTGCTGCTGATCGTCGCGGCGCTGGAGCAGAACGTGCTGATCGGGCTGCTGGAGCGGATCGAGTCGCTCGGCATGACCCCGCTGGTCGAGGTGCACACCGAGGCGGAGGCCGACCGCGCCCTGGACGCGGGAGCGAAGGTGATCGGAGTCAACGCCCGCGACCTGCGGACCCTGGAGGTGGACCGCTCGGCGTTCGAGCGGATCGCACCGTGCCTGCCCGGCAAGGTCGTGAAGATCGCAGAATCGGGGGTACGCGGCCCCCACGATCTGATCCGCTACGCCGGTGCCGGCGCGGATGCCGTACTGGTAGGGGAGGGTCTGGTGACGCAGAAGAGCCCGCGCGACGCGGTCGCCGAGCTGGTCACCGCCGGCAACCACCCCGCCACCCCGAGGCCGGCCCGATGAACCCCGACGCCACCGGACACTTCGGCCCGTACGGCGGCCGGTTCGTCCCCGAGGCGCTGATCGCGGCGCTGGACGAGCTGGACGCGGCGTACCACAAGGCTATGGGCGACGAACAGTTCCAGGCCGAGCTGCGCCGCCTGCTCACCGAGTATGCCGGCCGCCCCTCCCTGCTGTACGACGCCACCCGGTTCTCCGAGAAGGCAGGCGCCCGGATCCTGCTCAAGCGCGAGGATCTCAACCACACCGGCGCCCACAAGGTGAACAACGTGCTCGGCCAGGCGCTGCTGACCGTACGGATGGGCAAGCGCCGGGTGATCGCGGAGACCGGCGCCGGGCAGCACGGCGTCGCCACCGCCACCGCGGCGGCACTGTTCGGCCTGGACTGCATGGTCTACATGGGCGAGGTCGACACCCAGCGGCAGGCGCTCAACGTCGCCCGGATGCGACTGCTCGGCTCCGAGGTCGTGCCGGTGAAAAGCGGCAGCCGCACCCTCAAGGACGCGATGAACGAGGCGTTCCGGGACTGGGTGGCCAACGTAGACGACACCCACTACGTGATCGGTTCGGTGGGCGGGCCGCACCCGTTCCCGGTGATGGTGCGCGACTTCCAGCGGGTGATCGGCGACGAGACCCGGGAGCAGGCCCGGCAGCTGCTCGGCAAGCTGCCGGACGCGGTCTGCGCCTGCGTCGGCGGCGGCTCCAACGCGATCGGCATCTTCCACGCGTTCCTCGACGACGACGTCAAGCTGTACGGCTTCGAGGCCGGCGGCGACGGGGTGGACACCGGGCGGCACGCCGCCACGCTGACCGGCGGTCGGCCGGGCGTACTGCACGGGTCGCGGTCTTACCTGTTGCAGGACGAGGACGGCCAGACCATCGAGTCGCACTCGATCTCGGCCGGGCTGGACTATCCCGGGGTCGGCCCGGAGCACGCCTGGCTGCACGACGCGGGCCGGGTGGACTACCAGCCGGTGACCGACGCCGAGGCGATGGAGGCGTTCTCCCTGCTGTGCCGTACGGAGGGCATCATCCCGGCGATCGAGAGCGCCCACGCCCTCTCGGGCGCGCTGCGGGTGGCGCGCGAGCTGGGGCCCGATGCCACGATCGTGGTCAACCTGTCGGGCCGCGGCGACAAGGACATGGACACCGCCGCCGAATGGTTCGACCTGCTCGACCGGGAGAAGGACGCATGAGTGTGAGCGTCGCCTTCGGGAAGGCGCGGGCCGAGGACCGCGGCGTGCTGGTCGGTTACCTGCCGGCGGGCTTTCCCACGGTGGAGCGCGGGATCGAGGCGATCCGCGCGATGGTGGACGCCGGGGTCGACGTGGTCGAGGTCGGGTTCCCGTACTCGGACCCGGTGATGGACGGGCCGGTGATCCAGCGGGCCGGCGACGTCGCGCTGGCGGCCGGGCTGCGTACCCGGGACGTGCTCCGTACGGTCGAGGCGGTCGCCGCCACCGGCGTGCCGACCCTGCTGATGACCTACTGGAACCCGGTCGAGCAGTACGGCGTGGACCGCTTCGCCAGGGACCTCGCCACGGCGGGCGGTGCCGGGTTGATCACCCCTGACCTGATCCCCGACGAGGCCGAGCCGTGGCTCGCCGCCTCCGACGAGCATCAGCTGGACCGGGTGTTCCTGGTGGCGCCCAGCTCCACCGACGAGCGGCTGGCCAGCACGGTCGCGGCCACCCGCGGCTTCGTCTACGCCACCAGCGTGATGGGGGTGACCGGCGCCCGCGAGCAGACCAGCTCGCTCGCGCCGCAGCTCGTGGCCCGGGTACGCGAGGCGACCGACCTACCGGTGGGCGTCGGACTGGGCGTACGGGACGGTGCCCAGGCCGCTGAAGTGGCCGGGTACGCCGACGGGGTGATCGTGGGCAGCGCGCTGATCCGGTGTCTGCTCGACACCGAGGACTTCACCGCAGGGCTCGCCGCACTGACCACGCTTACCGAAGAGCTGGCCAGCGGCGTACGCCGCAGGACTGGCTGGAGCGGCGCCTAGCCGACAGCGACTTCCTGGGCCTCGGGCACGTCGGGCTCGACCGGGCGCAGTACGTCGCGCAGCACTCCGGCGCGTCCGGCGGTCGCATCGGCGACCGCGATCCGCGTGGTGGCCGTCAACGGCTCGGGAAGTGCGGACGGGTCGGCCCAGGTGAGCCGCCGGATCCAACTGGGGGAGTTGACCAGGGCTTCGCCGCTGACGATCTGGGCGCGGAAGACGTGCACCAGCACGTCCGGCAGGCCCTCGCCGCAGCCGTCGCCGGTCAGGTGGTAGATGCCGACCAGGTCGGCTACCTGGATCTCGAGACCGGTCTCCTCGCGTACGTCGCGGGTGACCGCGTGCATCGGGCTCTCAGCGTCACGGATCTTGCCGCCCGGCAGACCCCACAGCCGGTGCCCCTGGTTCTGTTGGCAGAGCAGGACGCGGCCGCTGGAATCGGTGATGATCGCGGCGACCGCGGAGGTGAGGGAGTTCATTTCAGCAGCCTAGGAGGTGACCGGGGTCACCGGCTACTGATCGGCACAGGTAGCGTGTGCCCTCGTGACTCTCGCCTCCATCCCCAGCCCCAGCCAAGGCGTGTGGCAGCTCGGCCCGATTCCGATCCGCGCGTACGCCCTGGCGATCGTCGCCGGCATCTTCATCGCGGTATGGATCACCGAGCGCCGGCTGCGGCGACGCGGTGCGCCACCCGGCGTGGTCGTCGACATCGCGGTGTGGGCGGTCCCGTTCGGCATCATCGGCGCCCGGCTCTACCACGTGATCACCGACTACCAGCTCTACTTCGGCGCCGGCAAGGACCCGATCGAGGCGTTCAAGATCTGGCACGGCGGGCTGGGGATCCCGGGGGCGTTGCTGGCCGGGGCGCTCGGCGCGTGGCTGGCGTGCCGGCGGCGGGGCATCCCGCTGTCCGTACTGGCGGACGCGTTGGCGCCGGCGCTGCCGGTGGCTCAGGCGGTCGGCCGGCTGGGCAACTGGTTCAACCAGGAGTTGTACGGCAAACCCACGGACCTCCCCTGGGGGCTCGAGATCGACTTCGCCCACCGGGAGAAGGGGTACGCCCAGTACGAGACCTTCCATCCGACCTTCCTCTACGAGGCGCTGTGGAACCTCGGCGGCGCCGGCCTGATCTGGTGGCTGGACAAGCGGTTCAAGCTGGGCCGCGGCCGGGCGTTCGCGCTCTACGTGATCGTCTACGCGGTCGGCCGGTTCTGGGTGGAGTCGCTGCGGATCGACAACGCGCACTCGTTCCTGGGCCTGCGGCTGAACATGTGGACCGCGGTGATCGCGTTGATCGGCGGCGTGGCGTACTTCCTGTTGGTACGGGGGCCGCGGCAGCGCCTGGTGTACGACGAGTCCGGCACCCTCACCGCCGTGGTGGACGACGAGGACACAGCGGCCCCGGTCAGCTCCACCGAGTCGAGCGCGGCCGAGACCACGACCACCGAGCCGGAGCAGAAGGCCCCCGACGATCCGGACGGCGGTCCGGAAGCCGAGCCTGCCGAAGGCGCGGGCGCCAACAGCGCCGGCCCGTCCGACTCGGCATCGTCGTAGCCCGCCCGGCGGTACGCCATGCGTAAGGCAGTCGTCGTCGGGGCCGGGGTCGGCGGCCTCGCGGTCGCCGGGGCGCTGGCCCGCGCACGCTGGCGGGTCACTCTGGTCGAGCGGCAGCCCAGCCTCTCGGTCGGCCGTGCGGCGTTGCTGCTGTGGCCCAACGGGCTGCACGCGCTGCGGGCGCTGGGCATCGGGCATGGCCTGGACGAGATCGGCGAGCCGGTCAACGAATCCGTGATCCGGCGCCCCGACGGCAAGGTCCTCGCCCGCTGGAGCACCGCGAACGCGGTGGAGCGCTTCGGCGCGCCCGCGCTCGCCGTGCACCGGCAGGACCTGTACGACGCCCTGGTCGCCGAGTTGGGCGACGTGGACGTGCGCACCGGAGTCACCATCACGCAGGTGCGTACGGACGGGATGCCCGCGGTGGGCGACGGGCGGCACTGGTGGGAGGCAGACCTGCTGGTCGCCGCCGACGGCATGGACAGCGTGGTACGCCCCGCGGTCGCCCCGGACTCCTCGGTGACCGCCGCCGGCTATGCCGCCTGGCGGGCCGTGGTGCCGGCGCACCGGGCGCCGCGTGACGTACCGGCGGGGGAGACCGTCGGCTCGGGCCAGCGGTTCCTGATCACGCCGCTGGGCAGCCGTGGCGTGTACTGGGTGGCGGTGGTCTCGGGAGCGCCGCGGCCGGAGTCGGCCGAGGTGCAGCTGGACCTGCTGCGGCGCTGGTTCACCGACTGGCACGCGCCGGTGGGCAAGCTGATCGACGCGACCCGCCCCGACGAGCTGTGGCAGCAGGCGATGGCGGATCTGGATCCGCTGCCGCCCCGGTTCGGCGTCTCCGTCGGCCACGGCGGGGTCGCGTTGCTGGGCGACGCGGCGCACGCGATGACACCGAACCTGGGGCAGGGCGCCTGCCTCGCCCTGGAGGACGCGATCACGCTCGGCACGCTGGTCGCCGAGGGCATTCCCGGCGGCTCGCTCGACGGGGTGCTGTCGCGGTACGACCGGCTGCGGCGACGGCGTACCGCGAAGTTGGTACGGCAGTCGCGTCGACTGGGGACGCTGTTCGGCGCCAGGAGCCGGCTCGCGGTGGGCGCGCGCAATACGCTGCTGACCGCCGTACCGACGGGGCTGCTGGACCGGGCGACCAGCGCGGGTGCCAACTGGCGGCTGCCCGGCTGACCCGCCCGGCAGGCCCGGCAATCACGCCAGGCCCGGCAGGTTCCGGCTCGGCGGGTGGCGCAGGGCGGCATCAGGACACGAGTGCCATTCACGAATGACACGCGGGTAGGCATTGACAGTCATCGTCGTGATCACCACGGTAGTGACAACGTTGTCCTGCCTTGGCTTCGCGCTTGGAAACCGCTGGCTTTCGTACCCCCGGAGGACGCCAGATGCCGCCCCTACCGCGACCCGCGCTGCCCCGCCTGGCGGCGCTGCTCAGCCTTGCGCTGTTCCTGTCCGGCGCCGCAGTCGGGATCGCCGCACCACCGGCGCATGCCGCACTCAACCTGACCCAGTACGTCAACCCGTTCATCGGCACCGACGACAGCACCGCGCCCAACCCGGTCCCCGGCGGCGCGGGCGGCAGCACCTTCCCCGGTGCCGTGGTGCCGTTCGGCGGCGTGCAGTTCAGCCCGGACACGCCGAACGGCTCGCCGTCCGGGTACCGCTACCGCGACACCACGATCGAGTCGCTCAGCCTGACCCACTTCAACGGCGCGGGCTGCGCCAACAACGAGGACCTGCCGATCCTGCCGGTCACCGGAGCGATCGGCACCTCGCCCGGCACCAGTTGGACCAGCTACGCCTCGGGCTACACGAAGGCGAACGAGGCCGCGGCGCCCGGCTACTACAAGACCCGACTCGACAAGTACGCCACCGACGTGGAACTGTCCGCGACCACCCGTACCGGCATGGCGAAGCTGGCCTACCCGGCGTCGACCAGCGCGCGGGTGCTGATCAACACCAGCCGCAGCGCCACCGGCAACCGCAACGGCTCGGTGTCGATCAACGGCAGCGAGGTCACCGGCAGTGTCACCGCGGGCGGGTTCTGCGGGTCGTCGAAGACGTACCAGATCTACTTCGCGATCCGGTCGGACCGTACGCCGACCGGCTTCGGCACCTGGAACGGCTCGACCGTCTCCACCGGCTCGACTGGCACCAGCGGTACGAACACCGGCGCGTACCTCACCTTCGACACCAGCGCGAACCCGACCGTCCAGCTCAAGGTGGGCCTGTCCTATGTGAGCGTCGCCAACGCCCAGCAGAACCTCACGAGCGAGAACTCAGGCTGGGATTTCGCCGCCGTGAAGGCCGCCGCCGACACCAGGTGGAACGACATCCTCAACCGGGTGCAGGTCAGCGGCGGGTCGGCCACCGAGCTGCAGAAGTTCTACACCGCGCTTTACCACGTGTTCTGCAGTCCGAACGTCTCCAGCGACGTCAACGGGCAGTACCGGGGGTTCGACAATGCCGTACACACCGCGAGTCACCCCGTGTACCAGAACTACTCCGGCTGGGACATCTACCGGTCGTGGGCGGCTCTGGTCGGACTGATCGCGCCGGCCGAAGCGAGCGACATCGCCAAGTCGATGGTGCTCGACGGCCAGCAGGGCGGACTGCTGCCGAAGTGGTCGCAGCAGACCAACGAGGACTTCGTGATGACCGGCGACCCCGGCCCGATCATCGTCTCGAGCATGTACGCGTTCGGCGCCCGCGACTTCGACACCGCGGCGGCCCTGTCGCTGATGAAGAAGTCGTCGAACGGCGGGACGACGCAGGGCGACCCGATCCGGGGCCGGCAGGGGACCTACACGAGCCTCCACTACATCAACAACGACCCGTCCGACTCGCTCGAATACTCGGCGTCGGACTTCGCGGTGGCCCAGTTCGCCGAGGCGCTCGGCGACGGGGGCGGCTACGACACGTACATGACGCGGGCGCAGTGGTGGCGGAACACGTTCAGCGTCGAGTCGTCGTACGTGACACCGCGCAACAGCGACGCCACCTGGGTGCTGCCGCTCGACCCCGCCAGCCAGTCGAACTTCGTGGAAGGGAACGCCGCCCAGTACACCTGGATGGTGCCGCACAACCTGGGTGGACTGGGTGCCCTGATGGGCGGGCCGTCGACCATGGTGCAGCGGCTCGACCACCACTTCACCGAGGTCAACGCGGGGCAGAGCCGGCCGTACTTCTACATCGGCAACGAACCCGAGCACGGGGTGCCGTGGGCGTACAACGTGGCCCGGTACCCGGCCGGCGCGACCGCGGCCGTACGGAAGGTGATGACCGAGTCGTTCACCACCGGCGCCGGCGGGCTGCCCGGCAACGACGACCTCGGCGCCACCTCGGCCTGGTACGTCTGGGCCGCCCTCGGCATGTATCCGCTGACCCCGGGCGCCGACACGCTCGCGCTGCACGGCGCACAGTTCTCCTCGATCCTGATCCAGCGCTCGGCGGGCGACATCACGATCAGCACAACCGGCTCGGGAGCCTATGTCCAGTCGGTCGCGTTGAATGGCGCCTCGACCAGTCACAGCTACCTGCGCTACCCGGACCTCGCGGGCGGTGCCACGGTCGCTTTCGGCATGGGTACGTCGCCGAGCCCGACGTGGGGGACCGGTGCGGGTGACGTACCGCCGTCGTTCACGGACGGGGCCGCGCAGCCGAAGCCGCCGTCGCTCGGCACCAACCTGGCCCGCGGCAAGCCGGTCACCGGTTCGGCGCCCTGCGGCTCGTCCGAGTCCGCCGACAAGGCCGTCGACGGGTTGCTGACGAACAACAGCAAGTGGTGCTCCCTCGCCTCCGGTACGAAGACCCTGCAGGTCGACCTGGGTTCCAACCAGACCGTGGGGGCGTTCGTGGTCAAGCACGCCGGGCTGGGCGGCGAGACGACGGGGTGGAACACGGGGGCGTACACCATCGAGACCTCGACCGACGGCTCCAGCTGGACGAACGCCGCCGGCGCCGCGGGATCCCGGTCGAGCTGGACGTACCACGCGGTGGCGGCCCGCACCGCCCGGTACGTACGGCTGTCGATCACGACGCCGACGAACAACGGCAACGCCGCCGCGCGGATCTACGAGTTCGAGGTGTACGCGCCGAGCGGCCCGACCAACCTCGCACTCGGCCGTACCACCACCAGTTCCACCTCGTGCAACGGCAACGAGGCCCCGGACAAGGCGGTCAACGGCAGCTTCGCCAGCGGGTTCGCCGACAAGTGGTGCTCGGGTGCGGCCGGCGACAAGACGCTGCAGGTCGACCTCGGCGCGGCTCACAGCCTGACGTCGATCACGGTGCGGCACGCCGAGGCCGGCGGCGAGACCTTCACCTGGAACACGAAGGACTACGACCTGCAGGTCTCCACCGACGGTACGAACTGGTCCACGGTCGGCACTGTCCGCGGCAACACCGCCGCCGTCACCGGCAACCCGGTGTCGGCGACCGCCCGGTACGTACGACTCGTCGTGATCACCCCGACCCAGAATTCGGACACCGCTACCCGGATCTACGAATTCGAGGTGTACGGCACCTGAGACGCCACGGGCCGGCAGCTCATAGCCGATTCACAGCGACGCCACAATGCCGGCCCAGTCTCGGCTCGGATGCTCGTCTCCAGTACGCCCGCGACGTACGGGCGGCGAGGAGAGCATCATGCCGACACGTGAACAGGGACTGCGCCGGGTCGCGCTGGTGACCGGAGCACTGGTCGCCGCGAGTGTGGCCGGGACGGTGGGGGTCGCCTCGGTGGCGTACCTGCAACACGGCTCGACAGCCACGACCACCGTCGAGACCGGCGACACCAGCGGCACTGCCACGAACGACACGACCAGCGACAGCACGAGCAGCGACGACGGTACGACCAGTGACGACGACCTTGGCAGTGCCTCGGGCAGCGTCGGCTCGAGCGGGTCCGGCGGCGGCTCGAACCACGCCACCTCGGGCGGCTCGTGATGGCGACCCCGTTGATCGACAGGCTTCCGGTCGGCCCGGACACCGCGCAGTGGCCGGTGTGGGGCACCACGGCCCGGGTGGTCGTCACCGACCCCGACGTGCTCGCCGAAGCCACTGCGATCGTCCGGGCCGAGCTGGCCGCGGTCGACCTGGCGTGCAGCCGGTTCCGCGACGACTCGGAACTGAGCCGGTTGCGGCACGCCGGTGGCCGTACGGTCCAGGTCGGCCCGTTGCTGGCCGAGCTGGTACGCGCCGCGCTGCGGGCCGCCGAGCGCACCGGCGGGGACGTCGACCCCACCGTCGGAAACGCCCTGATCGATCTCGGCTACGACCAGGACATCGAACTGGTACGCGACGGACCGGTACGGGTGGTCGCCGCACCTGTACCCGGGTGGCGGCGGGTACGCCTGGACGGGCGGTCGCTGACCGTACCCGAAGGAACTGTTCTTGATCTGGGGGCTACAGCGAAGGCGCTGACTGCGGACCGGTGCGCCGCACTGGTGGCCGCGACGTGCGGCGCAGGGGTGCTGGTCAGCCTCGGCGGGGACATCGCGACCGCGGGTCCGGGGCCGGCCGGCGGCTGGCGGGTGCTGGTGCAGGACCGGCCCGGCGAGCCCGAATGCTCGGTGACGCTGCGTGCGGGCACCGCACTGGCGACCTCCAGCACCATCGGCCGCAGTTGGCGGGCCGGCGGACGGCTGCTGCACCACATCGTCGATCCGGCTACCTGCCAGCCTGCGGCACCGGTCTGGCGGACCGTGTCGATCGCCGGCCCGACCTGCCTCGCGGCGAACACGGTCAGCACGGCCACCCTGGTACGCGGTCTGCGCGCCGTGGCCTGGCTGCGTGGCCTCGGTGCGCCGGCCCGGCTGGTGGCTGCGGACGGCACGCTGACCAGGCTCAACGGCTGGCCCGCGGCCGAGGCTCCCGCCGAACACCAGCCCGCCGGGCGTGGTCCAGCAGCTGCGGAGGCCGGCGCCGAGGGAGGCCGGTCGTGACCGAAGCGCTGTGGTATCTGTCGCGGGGCACCGGGATCATCTCGCTGGTGATGCTGACCGTGGTCGTGGTGCTCGGCATCGGCAGCCGCTCCGGGCGGCCCGCGTTCGGCCTGCCCCGGTTCGCGGTGACCTCGGTGCACCGCAACGCGAGTCTGCTCGCGGTCGGGCTGCTCCTGGTGCACGTGACGACGCTGCTGTTCGACCCGTACGCCCAGTTGCGGCTGGTCGACCTCGTGGTGCCGTTCGCCGGGTCGTACCGGCCGGTGTGGTTGGGCCTGGGCACGCTGGGCTTCGACCTGATCCTCGTCCTGGTGGCGACCAGTCTGGTACGGCACCGGCTCGGCGCCCGTACCTGGCGGTTCGTGCACTGGGCGGCGTACCTGGCGTGGCCGGTGGCGCTGCTGCACGGCCTCGGCACCGGCACCGACGCGGGCCAGCTGTGGGTACGCGGCATCGCCGCCGCCTGCCTGACCGCGGTGGTCGCCGCCGGGTACTGGCGCCTGTCCAGCGGTTTCGAGCGGGTCGCGGTGTCGGCCGGGCGGGCCGTACCGCCAGGGCGGATGTCCGTACCGGCCGGGTGGGCCTCCGGGGCGACTGGCCGGGCATCCGTGCCGAGCGGGCAGGGGAGGGACCGGTGACCAGCACAATGACCCACAGCCCGGCCGCGACCTCGCGGCTGCTCCGGGCGGGGTGGACCGACCTGGCGTCGCACCGGCGGGCGTACGGTCCGCTGCCCCGACTCGGCGGCAGCGCGGTGATCGACCTGGTCAACCGGGCGGGGCTGACCGGCCGGGGCGGGGCCGGCTTCCCGACGGGTCGCAAGCTCGCCGCGGTCGCGACGGCCGGTCAGCGGCGGCGCGGCGGACGACCGGTGGTGGTCGGCAACGCGGCCGAGGGCGAGCCGGCGAGCGCGAAGGACCGGGTGCTGCTGACCACGTCGCCGCATCTGGTGCTCGACGGGCTGCAGCTCGCCGCGGCTGCGGTCGGCGCCGGCCGCGCGTACCTGTACGTGAACCCGCACAGCGCCGCCTCGGCCCGTGCCGCACTGGCCGAACGCACCGACCCGGTACGGGTCACCCTCGTCGACGCGCCGGACCGGTTCATCTCGGGACAGGAGTCCGCCGTCGTCGCCCGGATCGAGGGCCGGCCGGCGATCCCGCGCGACACTCCGCACCGGGTGGTCGAGTCGGGCGTACGCGGCGCCCCGACCCTGGTGCAGAACGTCGAGACCCTTGCCCACCTGGCACTCGTGACCCGCTACGGACCGACCTGGTTCCGCCAGGTTGGTACGCCCGACGAGCCGGGCACGTTCCTGGCCTCCGTCAGCGGCGCCGTCCGTACGCCCGGCGTGTACGAAGCCCCGCTCGGCATCCCCCTCGGCCAGCTGTACGAGCTCGCCGGCGGGCTGAGGTCCCCGGTGCAGGCGGTGCTGGTCGGCGGGTACCACGGCGCGTGGCTGCCGCCGGACGGGACGCTCCCGCTGTCCCGCGCCGGCCTGCGCCCGTACGGGGCGTCGCCGGGCGCCGGAGTCGTGGTTGCCCTCCCGTACGGGGTCTGCGGGCTGGCGGAGAGCGCGCGGGTGGTGTCGTACCTGGCCGGGCAGAGCGCCCGACAATGCGGGCCGTGCCTGAACGGACTGCCCCGGATGGCCGACACCCTGACCCGCCTGGCCTGGTCGCCGCCACTCTCGACAGCCGCACACCGTGGCAGCGGGCGACAGTCCGCGCCACCCGACCCCCGGCTGCCCGGGGAGGTGGCGCGGCTGGCGTCGCTGGTCACGGGACGCGGAGCCTGTGCCCACCCGGACGGCACCGCCCGGTTCGTCACCAGCACGCTGCGTACGTTCGACGCCGAGGTACGGGCCCACCTCGCCGGTTACTGCACGGCGACCGCGTACCGACGAGCCGGGTGAGGGGGCACGATGACGCGACGGTTGCGCATCGACTGGACGGCCTGTCACGGCCGGGGCCTCTGCGCCGAGCTGCTGCCGGAGGTGCTCGACACCGACGACTGGGGATATCCGCTGGATCGCGCGGGGGAGCGCGAGCCGCGGATTCCGGAGCGGCTCGCCGGCCACGCGGAGCGGGCCGTACGGGACTGTCCCCGACTCGCGCTACGCCTGCTGTCACCGCGCGGGCAGGGGGCCTGACCGCTTCGTGGCGCTGGACGAGGCGGCTCGGCGTACCGTCTTCTCGATCGTGGGCGGCACCGCCACACCGGTGCACGACAACGCCTCGATGCAGGTGTACGCCGACGCTGCCGGCACCCGGTTCGTCTGGATCCACGACGTCCTGCCAGACGACCTGGCGCCGCTGTTCGCCGCGGCGATGGAGCACGGCCTGGCGGTGTTCGAGCGGACGATGGAGCAGTCCTAGTCGGTGGCTTCCGGTTCGGCGATGCAGGCGGTGGCGATGCGGCGGAAGCCGACCCGCTCGTACACCCGCGCGATCTCGTCACTGCCCGCCGCGAGGTACACGATCTCGCCCCCCCGATCCAGCGCGTGCCGAGCCAGCGCCGTGGTGACCGCGCCGCCCAGGCCACGCCGGCGCGCCGCCGGCAACGTCGCCACACCGGCGATCTCGGCCGCGTCGCCCGATCGCAGCAGCACCGCGGTGGCGACCGCGCCGTCGTCGGACTCGATCACGGCCCGGGTCACCGCGCCGGCCGCTTCGCGCTCGGTCTCGCTGCGTACCAGGTCGGGGTCGAGCGGCTGCAGCGCGGCGTCCCGCTCCGCGGGCCCCGCCGGTCCGTCGCCGGTCCCGGGATTGCCGAACCCGACGGCGCCGACCGCCCGGCAAACCGCCAGATCCCGGGGGTACGTGTCACTGCCCGGATCGAGCAGCCGTACCACCGGATCGGGGGCGGCGGCTGGGGGCAGTGCCGTGGGGTCGAGCACCAGCAACGGCGCACGGAGCACCGCGAGACCGGACGACTCCGCCGCCGGCAGCAGGTCGGGCGCGATCTCGTGCACCCATTCGAACGCCTCCGGTACGCCGAGCTCGCGCTGCCGTGCGCGTACCACTGCGATGTCTTCGACGGTGGCGGAGCGGTCGCCGGGAGGGGCGGGACGCGCGTACAGCGGCCAACCCGGGCCGGCCTTGACGAAGAGCACCAACGGCCCGTATGACTCGACCCGGGCCTGGGCGCGGGCGATGCCGTCGTAGCAGGTCTCGATCCGGCAGAGCGTCTCGGAGATCACGGGCGGAGGGTACGCGGGCACCGCCGACGCCGCACCGGAATATCCCCGCACGGCGAGTATGCTTCCGCGCGATGACTCACACCAGCTTCATCTGCTGCCGGGTACGCATCGACGGGCTGACCCCGCAGACCGCCGTCGACACGCTGCTCGAATCCCGGTACGGCGAGGCCCGCCGTACCCACCTGTGCAACGCGTACACGCTCTCGCTCGCGCTGCGGGACAAGTCCTACCGCGACCTGCTCAACGCCGCCGACGTGAACTTCTCCGACGGGCACTACGTCGCGATGGTCGGTCGCCGCCGGGGGCAGCCGCAGCTGACCGAGCGGGTGTACGGCCCGGACCTGATGCTCGCCACCATGGACCAGGGCCGGCAGCGCGGGCTGCGCCACTACCTGTACGGCGCGTCCCCGTCGACCGTGGCGAAGCTCGCCGAGTCGCTGCGCGAGCGGCTGCCCGGGGTGGAGATCGTCGCCGCCGAGTCGCCGCCGTTCCGCCCGCTCACCGCCGAGGAGAGCGACGACCTGGTACGCCGGGTCCGCGAGGCGAAACCGGACGTGTTCTGGGTCGGCCTCGGCACCCCCCGCCAGGACCAGTTCGTCGCCGAGTACGCCGCGAAACTGGACTGCACCGTGGTGCCGGTCGGTGCGGCGTTCGACTTCTGGTCGGGCAACAAGCCGATGGCGCCGGCGTTCGTCCAGCGCAACGGCCTCGAGTGGGCGTACCGGCTGGCCACCGAGCCGCGCCGGCTGTGGAAGCGCTACCTGGTCGGCAACCCGCTGTTCGTCTGGGGCGTGCTCACTGACCGGCGGAGGCAGCCGGACTGACCACTGGCGCGAGCCGGCGCCGCAGCAGGCAGAACTCGTTGCCCTCCGGGTCGGCTAGTACGTGCCAGGACTCCTCGCCGGTCTGGCCGATGTCGACCGGCCGGGCGCCGATCGCGAGGAGTCGTTCGAGTTCGGCGGCCTGGTCCCGGTCGGTGGCGTTGACGTCGATGTGCAGCCGCAGTTTGCCGCGCTTCGGCTCGTCGGTCGGCTGAAAGATGATGGTGGGTTGCGGACCGCCGAAGCCGGTGTCCTCGGGACCGATCTCGATGCTGCCCTCGACCCGGTCAAGCTCCACGTAGCCGAGCACGTCGCACCAGAACCGGGCGAGCAGGTCCGGGTCGTGGCAGTCGAGGACGAGTTCGGAGATCCGGTTGGCCATCAGTCCACCGTAGCGGCGCTACAGCCGCGCGGTGTCGTGGTGGGTGAGGAACCACTCGTACACCGACTTGATGCCGTCGGCCAGGCCGATCTGCGGCGCCCAGCCCAGGGCCCGGATCCGGGAGACGTCCAGCAGCTTGCGCGGCGTGCCGTCCGGCTTCGACGTGTCGTGTACGAACTCGCCCGGGTAGCCGACGATCTCCGCGATCCGCCGGGCGAGCTGGTCGATGGTGACGTCCTCGCCGCAGCCGATGTTGATCGGGGCCGGGTCGTCGTACCGCTCCAGCAGCAGCAGGCACGCGGCGGCGAGGTCGTCGGTGTGCAGGAACTCCCGGCGCGGCTTGCCGGTGCCGTACACGGTGAAGGTGGTGTCGCCGGCCTGCTTCGCCTCGTGCAGCCGGCGGATCAGCATCGGCAGCACGTGCGCGCCGGGGATCGAGAAGTTGTCTCCCGGCCCGTACATGTTGGTCGGCATCGCCGAGATGTACGACCTCCCGTGCTGCCGCCGCAGCGCCTGCACCTGCATCACGCCGGCGATCTTCGCGATGGCGTACGCGTCGTTGGTGGGCTCCAGCGGGCCGGTGAGCAGCGAGTCCTCGGAGATCGGCTGCGGGGCGAGCTTCGGGTAGATGCAGCTGGAGCCGAGGAACAGGAACCTGGTGACGTCGAACTCGTGCGCCGCGTCGAGCAGGTTCACCTGGATCCGCAGGTTGTCCGACAGGAAGTCCGCCGGGTACGTGTCGTTGGCGAAGATGCCGCCCACCTTGGCCGCGGCGTCGATCACGTACGCGGGGCGTTCCTGGGCGAAGAAGTCGCGGACCGATGCGCGGTCCCGCAGGTCGAGTTCGCCGCTGCGCCGGCCGACCAGGCTGCTGAAACCCTGCGCGGTCAGGTGCCGCCAGATCGCGGAGCCGACGAGCCCGGAGTGTCCGGCGACGTACACCTTCGCGTCGCGGGGGAGTTCGTGGCGGAACGGCGGCTGCGACACTGCGTCGACCTCTCGTGTGGCGTGACGGCTCGCGGCCAAGCCTAGCCGTCGTGCCGCCGGCCCGACCTGCGCCATCGGCCCCGGCACACCAGTCGGGCGCCACGGCCTGACCGCCACCGCCGCCCCTCCGGGGCCGGCCGCGCCCGGCGTTCGATACGGTTCCAGCGTGACTGAGTCGAGCCGCACAGCGTTCATCACCGGCATCACCGGGCAGGACGGTTCCTACCTCGCCGAGCTGCTCCTGGCCAAGGGGTACGAGGTGCACGGCATCATCCGCCGCGCCTCGATGTTCAACACCGGCCGGCTCGACGACATCTACCAGGACCCGCACACCGACCACCAGCGGCTGTTCCTGCACTACGGCGACGTCGCCGACGCGAGTTGCCTGGTGAACCTGGTCCGGGACATCAAGCCGGCCGAGGTCTACCACCTGGCGGCGCAGAGCCACGTGAAGGTCAGCTTCGAGATCCCCGAGTACACCGGTGACGTGACCGGGATGGGCACCATCCGGCTGCTCGAGGCGATCCGGGCCTCCGGCGTGGCGACCCGGTTCTACCAGGCGTCCACCTCCGAGCTGTACGGCTCGACCCCGCCGCCGCAGAGCGAGGCGAGCCCGTTCCACCCGCGCAGCCCGTACGGGGTGGCGAAGCTGTACTCGTTCTGGTCGGTGGTCAACTACCGCGAGGCGTACGGGATCCACGGCTCCAACGGCATCCTTTTCAACCACGAGTCGGCGCGTCGCGGTGAGACCTTCGTGACCCGCAAGATCACCCGGGCGGTGGCGCGGATCGTCGCCGGGCTGCAGGACGCGCTCTACCTCGGCAACGTCGAGGCAGTCCGCGACTGGGGGTACGCCCCCGAGTACGTCGAAGGCATGTGGCGGATGCTGCAGGTCGACGAGCCGGACGACTACGTACTGGCCACCGGGCAGCCGGCGACGGTGCGGCAGTTCTGCGAGGCCGCGTTCGGGCACGCCGGCCTGGACTGGGAGAAGTACGTCAAGCACGACTCCCGGTACGAGCGCCCCTCCGAGGTCGACGCGCTGATCGGCGACCCGAGCAAGGCGAAGCAGAAGCTGGGCTGGGAGGCCAAGACCGACTGGCGGCAGCTGGCCGGGATCATGGTCGACGCCGACCGCAAGCTGCTCGACGACGAGCTCTCCGGGCGCAACGTACGCCTCGACCGCTGACCCTGCTCAGCCGGTTTCGTAGAGGTCGGCGATCACCTCGGCGTGGTTGGTGTGGACGACCGTCCGTTTCACCTTCAGCGTCGGGGTCAGCTCGCCCGCCTCATGGCTCAGGTCGCGGTCCAGGATGGCGAACCGCTTGATCTGCTCCGCGCGGGAGTGCCCGGCGTTGACCTCGTCGAGCACACCCTGGATCAGCTCGCGTACCCGGGGCTGCGTCACCAGCGCGGACAGGTCCCCGGGCAGCCCGTGCTGGCGGGCCCACGGCAGGATCTCGTCGGCATCGAGCGTGACCAGCGCGACCGGGTACGGGCGGGCGTCGCCGTACATCACCGCGTGCGAGATCCAGCGGGACTGCCGCAGCTCGTTCTCGAAGTTGGCCGGCGCGATGTTCTTGCCGCCCGCCGTGATGATGAGGTCCTTCTTGCGGCCGGTGATCGCCAGGAACCCGTCGGCGTCGATCTCGCCGAGGTCGCCGGTGTGCAGCCAGCCGTCCACGATGGTGTCGGCCGTGGCGGTCGGGTCCCGCCAGTACCCGGCGAACAGCTGCGGCCCTTTCATCAGCACCTCGCCGTCCTCCGCGACCCGCAGCCGTACGCCGGGGGAGGCGACGCCGACCTTGCCGAGCCGGAAGCGGTCGAGCGTGTTGACCGCCCCGATACCGCTCGTCTCGGTCATGCCGTATCCCTCCAGCACGGGTACGCCGGCGGCGTGGAAGAACGCGAGCACCGCGGGCGAGATCGGGGCGGCCCCGCTGAGCGCCATCCGCAGCCGGCCACCGAAGATCGCGCGTACCTTGCCGAACAACGCCTCGTCGAGGGCGTCGAACGACGACATGACCTCCGGGGGCACCGCGGTGCCTTCGCGGCGCAGCCGGCGTACCTCCAGCCCGACACGTACCGCCTGGTCCAGCCGTTCCGGCTCCAGGCCGGCGGTCACCAGCGTGTACAGCTTCTCGAACACCCGGGGAACTGACGGGAGGAACGTCGGCCGCGCCTCGGCCAGCTCGGGGACGATCCGGCTCGGGTCGCCGCCGAAGAACACCAGCGTGCCGCCCGCGTGCAGGCACGCGAACTGCACCATCTGCGCGAACACGTGCGCCAGCGGCAGGAAGAGGTAGACCACGTCCTCGCCGGTGATGTACGACAGCTCGTCGTTGACGGCGCACAGGTTCAGCCAGTTGCGATGGGTGAGGACGCAGCCCTTGGGCGGACCGGTCGTACCCGAGGTGTAGATGATCAGGGCGGGGTCGTCCGGGTCGACACCACGACGGCGGCGGTCCAGTTCGTCCGTACGCCCCGCCGAGCGGCCCGTCTCCATCAAGCTGTCGAGTCCGCCGGTGGACATCACCACGGTTTCGACCGGGTCGGGCAGCGCGCCGCGGATCCGTTCGATCTTCGCGAGCTGGGCCGGGTCCTCGCAGATGACCATGCGGGCGCCGGAGTCGCCCACCACCCACTCGCACTCCCCGGCCGAGCTGGTCGGGTAGATCGGCACCAGTACGGCTCCGGAGGCGAGCACGGCCAGACCGGCGTAGCTCCACTCCGGCCGGGTCTCGGCCAGTACGCAGATCCGGTCCCCGGGCATCACGCCCGCCTCGACAAGGCCCAGGGCGAGCGCCGTCACGGTCTCGGCCAGCTCGGGGAACGACCGATCCTGCCAACCGCCGTCGCGCCGGAACCGGAATGCGGTCCGGTCGGGGTATCCGGCCGCGGCCGCGAACGGCAGGTCGGCGACCGTACGGGCCGCCGGGAACGTCTGCGTACTCATGAACGTCACTTCCTCGGTGGTGTGCTTCGCACGCCATCGGCGCCCGTACTCCGTATGCAATCCGGCGCGCATCTTCGTCGGCAGTGCGGAAACCACAACAAGTAGCGCGATGCCACTGGCTAGCCTCGCGCGTCCATCGCGTCGAGCACCCGCGCCAGTTCGAGCCGGGACGAGACCCGCAGCTTGGCGTAGATCCGTGACAGGTACACCTCGACGCTGCGCGGGCTGTAGTGCAGTGCGGCCGCGACTTCGCGGTTGCGCATCCCCTGCTGCACCAACCGAGCCACCCGCTCTTCCGACTCGGTGAGCAGTCCCGGCGCCCGCGACCGGGTACGCGGCACCTTCTGACCCAGCGCCTGCAGGCGCCGTCCGGCGCGGCGGCGAAGCCCGTGTGCGCCGAGCCTCGCGAACGTGTGGTACGCCTCCACCAGGCCCGGCGACGCGTCGGCGGCCACCTCGCCGAGGGCAAGCTGGGCGCGGGCCTTGTCGAACACCAGTCCCGCCAGCTCCGCCTCGCGCACCGCGCGTGCCAGCTCCTCGCCGTCACGGTGCACCAGCCCGGCCACCAGGTGCAGCACCGCCTTGCCCCACGGTGAGAACTGGGGCGTGACCACGTCGACGAGCCGCCCCAGCGCCCGCTCGGCGTCGCCGGTACGCCCGTGCTCCAGATCGAGTTCGGCCAGCCGCCCGAGCAGCAGGCAGCCGTACGTGGCGGTGACCGGGTCGCCCGCCGCGGCGGAGAGCGTACGGCGGGCGCCGGCCACGTCGCCGCGCGCGGCCAGGTAGCCGGCCACCGCCCAGGCGTGCAAGCTCGCCATGTTCCGGGCACCCGGCGCCGGGCGGGCCGCCAGCCGTTCGGCGAGCACCAGCTCACCGCGCCAGGTACGCATCTCCAACTCGACTGTCGTCAGGGCGGGCGCCAGCAGCGACAGCTGGCGGGCCTCCAGCTCTGCGGCGACGGTGCGCATCCCTTCCAGGGCGGTGCTCCAGCGGCCGCCGAACCAGTGCAGCAGGACTCTGGTGAGCCCGAGCTCGCCGCTGAAGGCGTGCCCCGCGTCGGTCTCGCCGGCCAGCCGCTCGGCCAGCCGCAACCGCCGCGCCGCTTCCGGCACCAGCCCGGCCAGCGCCTCGGTCCAGCCGCACACGGTCAGCGCCTGCATCCGCAGCGTCGTGGATTCGCCGCTGGCGCGCAGCGCCCGGTCGGCGAAGTCGACGGTCTCGGTGTGGCGCAACAGCATCGAGCTGAGCATGGCCAGCTGACTGGATACGACGACCTCCTCGGCCGGCGAGGCCGGGACCGCCGAGGCGGCGACGGCCGCCTCGGCCAGCGCTTCGGGCGTGCGATCGGCGAACACCAGCAGGACGGCCCGCTGGGCGTGCAGCGCGGCCGGAGCGGATCCGGCTTTGACCTGTTGGTCCGCGACCTCGATCGCGTCTTCGATCCGGCCCAGCCAGAACAGGCTCCCGATCATCGCGGTGGCGGTACGGGACCGTTCGTCACCCGCGGGCAGCAGGGCCAACGCGGCTCTCCCGGGTGGCACCGCGGCCGCCGGCCGCGAGGCTCGGGCGAGCGCCCGGCACTGCAACGCCAGCAGGCCGGGCCGTTCCGGTGCGTCTTCGCCGAGCAGCGCGAGGGCCCGGCCGCAGTATCCGGCGGCCGCCTCCGGAGCCCTGCTGAGGACGTGGTGCGCGGCCTCGGCGAGCACCTCGACAGCCGCCGGCTCCCCGGGCATCGCGGACTCCGAGAGGTGCCAGGCAAGCTCGAGCAACTCCACCGCTTCGCCGCGGCCGCGGGCGGCGAGCAGCCGGTCGGCGACCAGCCGGTGCAGCCGGCGGCACTCGGCCGGCCCGATGTCGTCGTACAGGGCTTCGCCGACGATCCGGTGCGAGAACCGGTACCTGTGGTCGGCGTCGTGGGTGACCACGTGCGCGCGTACCAGGTCGTCGAAGGCGGCGGCCACGGTCGCCTCGGGCAGCGACGCCACCTCCGCGATCAGCCCGATCCGCTCCAGGCCCACAGTGCGCAGAACCGCGAGGGTACGCGCGACCGCGCGGGCGTCCGGCGCCAGCGGCACGACCCGGCGCAGCACCGCGGAACGGCGGGTGAGCCGGATGCCCCGCGACTCCACCGTGAGGTGCGCCCGGTCCCCGTCGAGCGCGACCATCCCGGTCTCCGCCAGCGAACGGGCGATCTCGGTGGCGAAGAACGGGTTGCCGTCGGCCCGCCGGTGCACCTCGTCGACCAGGTGGTCGTCGGGGTCCGCGCCGAGGACGGGCGCGATCACCGCGGCCAACTCGGCCCGTGCGAGGGTGCCCAGGTCGACGCGTACCAGGTCGACGCTGTCCGCCAACCGCTCCAGGGTCTCTTCGGCGGCCACGGCGGGTGCGGCCAGATGCGACCGGACCGCAGTGAGCAGCCCGATCGGCGCCGAGGCGAGGCGCCGCAGTACGACTGTGAGCAGGGCGAGCGAGTCGTCGTCGAGCTCGTGAAGATCGTCCACCACCACCGCGAGGGGGCCGGTCGCCCCCAGCGCCGTGAACAGCCGCGCCACGGCCGCACACGCCCTGCCGAAGGCGGCACCGGGCGGTAGCGCGGACTCGGGCCCGACCGGGTCGAGCGCGGGCAGCTCGAGCGTGGCGAGCGCGGCCGAGCGTACGTCCCGCGTGAACGTGTTGTCGGCGGCAACGGCACGCAGCGCGGCGCCGAGCGCGGCGTACGGGACCTGACGCTCGAGCCGATCGGCGCGTACGGTCAACACCCGCCAGCCACGGTCTGACAGGCAGGCGCTGGCCTCGGCGAGCAGGCGCGACTTGCCGATGCCGGCCTCGCCCGACACCACGACGGTCACCAGGCCGGCGGCGGGGGCGCGGGTCACGGAGTCGAGCAGCAGGCGGAGCTCGTCCTGCCGCCCGACGAACTGCGCCCGGCCTGGGGCAGTGACCTGCGACTCGGCGATGACGCCACCTCCTCGGGCGACGTGAGTCAATCTACCGCCGCCGGTACGGCGGCAATGTCGCTGTATCGCGTGGCGTCGGGCCTTAGTTGCTAAGGGCTCACTACTGGCAGGACCGCTGGGCCGATGCTGTGATCAAGGAAGTCGAGCCAGTGAGGCAGCCATGTGGATCGAGGGCACGTGCGTACCGCGTTTCGCGCAGGTACGCGAGGAGTTCGAACGCAACTTCGCCGACCGCGGCGAGGTCGGAGCATCCGTCTGCGTGACGGTGGACGGCGAAGCCGTGGTCGACCTCTGGGGCGGCATGGCCGACCCCGACGGCGGCCGCGCCTGGACCGAGGACACGATCGGCAACGTCTGGTCGTGCACCAAGGGCGCCACCGCGCTGTGTGCCCACATGCTGGCCGCCCGGGGGGAGCTCGACCTGAACGCCCCGGTCGTCACGTACTGGCCGGAGTTCGGCAAGAACGGCAAGGACACCGTGCTCGTACGGCACCTGCTCAACCACCAGGTCGGGTTGCCGGCGCCGCGCGAACCGCTGCCGGCCGGCGCATTCTACGACTGGGACTTCATGGTCGAGGCGCTGGCGGACCAGGAGCCCTTCTGGCACCCCGGGACCCGTAACGGCTACCACGCGTTGACCTTCGGCTTCCTGGTCGGCGAGGTGATCCGGCGGGTGAGTGGGCGCTCGCTCGGCACGTTCTTCCGTGACGAGGTCGCCGGCCCGCTCGGCCTGGACTTCTGGATCGGGTTGCCGCAGGAGCACGAGGCGCGGGTGGCGCCGACCATCCCGGCCGCCCCGCCAGGACCGGGCGACCCGGTGCCGAGCTTCTACGTCGCGGCGCTCACCGACCCCACTTCGCTGCAGGCGCTCGTGGTCGGCAACAACGGCGGGTATCTGACCGTGCCGGGCGAGTCGGACACCCGCGCCGCGCACGCCGCTGAGATGGGCGCGGTCGGCGGTATGACCAACGCCCGTGGCCTGGCGGGCATGTACCAGCCGTTGGCGCTGGGCGGCGGGGACCTGGTCGACTCCGGGCAACTCGCCGAGATGGCCGCCGTCAGTTCCGCAACGGGCGTGGACGCCGTACTGCTGACGCCGAGCCGTTGGTCGCTCGGCTTCGTGAAGGCGATCGACGTCCGGTACCTGCCGGTCGCCGACCGCGAGCTGCTGCCGCTCAGCGAGGAGGCGTTCGGCCACCCCGGCATGGGTGGGTCGCTGGGCTTCGCCGACCCGAAGGCACGGATGTCGTTCGGCTACACCATGAACCGGCAGGGACCGAAACTCGCCGTCGACGAGCGCGCCCAGTCCCTGGTCGACGCCGTGTACCGGGCGCTGGACTACCGCCGGATCGGCGACGGCGGCCCCTGGTACGCATGACTGTCGCCGCCGACCTCGGCGACGGGCACGTGGCGCGTCTGCTCGCACCCCCTGGCGAGCAGGCGCGCCTGCTCGCGGTTCGGGCGATCGCGTTACGGCTGACCGCCTTGAGGTGTGGCCGGGAAACTTCGACGTAACTGTCTGGTCTCGCCGGCGTGACATTGTGTGCAGATGTGAGCAGCCGGTGAACCTGCGCGCACAAAGGTGCAAGATCATCCGTGATATCACTCACCGATGAAACTAGGCTGGTACCCGCGGGTCTCCCGTAAACTCGGAATCCACATCCCGGGCCATTGCCGTCCCGCTACATCAGCGAGTACGAGCGCCGCCGCGCACCCGCGGTTCGGCGCCGCACGACGGAGGAGGCCCGATGACCGTTTCTGGCACCCCTTCGGCACTCGGCGAGCCGGGCCTCGACCGCCCGGCGGACGCCTACCGCCCGGAAGGCCCAGAGGCGCAAGGTCTGTACCGACCCGCCGACGAGCACGACGCCTGCGGGGTCGCGTTCGTGGTGGACGTGCAGGGTCGGCGCAGCCATGCCACGGTCGAGCAGGGCCTGAGCGCGCTGTGTCGGATGGAGCACCGCGGAGCCCAGGGCGCCGAGCCGAACACCGGTGACGGCGCGGGCATCCTGGTGCAGGTCCCGGACGCGTTCCTGCGTGCCACCGTGAACTTCCCGCTTCCCGAGGCGGGCCGGTACGCCACCGGCCTGGTGTTCCTGCCCGCCGACGAGGGAGACGCCACCTGGGCCGGCCAGATCATCGAGAAGTACGTCACCGCCGAGGGCGCCCGGCTGCTGGGCTGGCGCGACGTACCCACGGAGGCCGGTGACCTGGGTGCGACCGCGCGGGCGGTGATGCCCCGGATTCGGCAGGTGTTCATCGCCGCCGAGGAGAAGTCCGGGCTGGAGCTGGACCAGGTCGCGTTCTGCGTACGGAAGCTGGCCGAACGGGAGACCGGGGAGCGGGGGATCGCCACCTACTTCCCGTCGCTGTCGGCCCGCACCATCGTCTACAAGGGAATGTTGACGCCCGACCAGCTGGGCAGTTTCTACCCCGACCTGCGGGACCCGCGGTTCGCCAGTGCGATCGCGCTGGTGCACAGCCGGTTCTCGACCAACACGTTCCCGTCGTGGCCGCTGGCGCATCCGTACCGGATGGTGGCGCACAACGGCGAGATCAACACGATCCGGGGCAACCGCAACTGGATGGCCGCCCGGCAGGCGCTGCTGGACACCGAGCTGATCCCCGGCGGCCTCAAGCGGCTCTACCCGGTGTGTACGCCGTCCGCCTCCGACTCGGCCAGTTTCGACGAGGTGCTCGAGTTGCTGCACCTGTCCGGGCGGAGCCTGCCGCACGCCGTCCTGATGATGATCCCGGAGGCGTGGGAGAACGACGACGAGATGGAGCCGTCCCGGCGGGCGTTCTACCAGTTCCACGCCTGCCTGATGGAGCCCTGGGACGGACCCGCCTGCGTGTCGTTCACCGACGGCGACGTGATCGGCGCGGTGCTGGACCGCAACGGGCTGCGGCCGGCGCGCTGGTGGCGTACCGCCGATGACGTGGTGGTGTTCGCGAGCGAGGCGGGCGTGCTGGACCTCGACCCGGCAGACGTGGTGGCCAAGGGCCGGCTGCAGCCGGGCCGGATGTTCCTGGTCGACACCGTCGCCGGCACCATCGTCGACGACGACGAGATCAAGGCCCGGCTGGCGCACGAGGCCCCGTACGCGGACTGGCTGCACGCCGGCCTGATGCGGCTGTCCGAGCTGCCCGAGCGGGAGCACGCGGTCTACACCCACGACTCGGTGCTGCGCCGGCAGCAGACCTTCGGCTACACCGAGGAGGAGCTGAAGCTGCTGCTCGAGCCGATGGCCCGGGTCGGCGCCGAACCGATCGGCTCGATGGGTACGGACACCCCGATCGCGGTGCTCTCAAAGCGGCCCCGACTCTTGTACGACTACTTCACCCAGCTGTTCGCGCAGGTCACCAACCCGCCGTTGGACGCGATCCGGGAAGAGCTGGTCACCAGCGTGGCCAACACGATCGGCCCCGAGCAGAACCTGCTCGAGCCCGGCCCGGCGAGCTGCCGGCGGATCGTGTTGCCGTACCCGGTGATCGACAACGACGAGCTGGCGAAGATCCTGCACATCGACGACGACGGCGACAAGCCCGGCTTCAAGGCCGTACGCGTCTCGGGTCTCTACCGGGTGCGCGACGGCGCGAAGGGCATGAAGGCCCGGATCACCGAGATCTGCCGGCACGTCTCCGAGGCGATCGAGGACGGGGTGCGGATCCTGGTGCTCTCCGACCGGGACTCCACCGCGGATCTCGCGCCGATCCCGTCACTGCTGCTCACCGCCGCGGTACACCAGCATCTGGTACGGGAGAACACCCGCGCCCAGGTGTCGCTGGTCGCCGAGGCGGGCGACTGTCGCGAGGTGCACCACGTGGCCCTGCTGCTGGGCTACGGCGCGTCGGCGATCAACCCGTACCTGGGCTTCGAGTCCATCGAGGACATGATCGCGCACGACCGGCTCACCGCGATCGACGCGGCGCAGGCGGTACGCAACTACGTCAAGGCGCTCGGCAAGGGCGTCCTGAAGATCATGTCGAAGATGGGGATCTCCACGGTCGCCTCGTACACCGGTGCGCAGGTCTTCGAGGCGGTCGGCCTGGACGCCAAGCTGGTGCAGCGGTATTTCGCCGGTACGGACAGCCGGATCGGCGGCGTCGGCCTGGCGCAGATCGCCCGCGAGGTGGCCGAGCGGCACGCCCGCGCCTGGCCGGCCAACCCCGCCGAGCGGGTGCACCGCCGCCTGGAGATGGGCGGCGAGTACCAGTGGCGTCGCGAGGGCGAAGTCCACCTGTTCAACCCGGAGACCGTCTTCCTGCTGCAGCACGCCACCCGCTCCCGCCAGTACGAGATCTTCAAGGAGTACACGTCCAAGGTCGACGGGCTGGCGGCGGACACCGCGTCGCTGCGGGGGCTGTTCCGGTTCCGCGACCGGAAGCCGGTGCCGATCGACGAGGTCGAGTCGGTGGACGACATCGTGAAGCGGTTCAACACCGGCGCGATGTCGTACGGGTCGATCTCGTCCGAGTCGCACACCGACCTGGCGATCGCGATGAACCGGCTCGGCGGCCGCTCCAACACCGGCGAGGGCGGCGAGGACGTCGACCGGCTCTACGACCCCGCCAAGCGCAGTGCGATCAAGCAGGTCGCCAGCGGCCGGTTCGGTGTGACCAGCGAATACCTGGTCAACGGCAGCGACATCCAGATCAAGATGGCGCAGGGCGCGAAGCCCGGCGAAGGCGGCCAGCTGCCCGGTAACAAGGTGTGGCCGTGGATCGCGCGTACCCGGCATTCGACGCCGGGGGTCGGGTTGATCTCGCCGCCGCCGCACCACGACATCTACTCCATCGAGGACCTGGCGCAGCTGATCTTCGACCTGAAGAACGCCAACCGGGACGCCCGGATTCACGTCAAGCTGGTCTCCGAGATCGGCGTCGGCACCGTGGCCTCCGGCGTTGCCAAGGCGCACGCCGACGTCATCCTGATCTCCGGCCACGACGGCGGCACCGGCGCCTCCCCGATGAACTCCCTCAAGCACGCCGGTACGCCGTGGGAGCTCGGCCTCGCCGAGACCCAGCAGACGCTGCTGCTCAACGGGCTGCGGGACCGGGTCACCGTACAGGTGGACGGGCAGATGAAGACCGGGCGCGACGTGGTGGTCGCGGCGTTGCTCGGCGCCGAGGAGTTCGGCTTCGCCACCGCGCCGCTGATCGTGCAGGGCTGCGTGATGATGCGGGTCTGCCACCTCGACACCTGCCCCGTCGGCATCGCCACCCAGAACCCCGAGCTGCGCAAGCGCTACACCGGCAAGCCGGAGTTCGTGGAGAACTTCTTCCGGTTCATCGCACAGGAGGTCCGGGAGTATCTCGCCTCACTCGGGTTCCGCTCGCTCGAAGAGGCGATCGGGGCGACCGAGCTGCTGGATCTGAGGCCCGCCGTCGACCACTGGAAGGCGGCCGGGCTGGACCTGACGCCGGTGCTGCACGTACCGGCGATTCCGGAGGGTGTGGCCCGGCGGAAGACCCGGGAGCAGGACCACGGACTCGACAAGGTGCTCGACAACGAGCTGCTCACCCTCGCCGCCCCCGCGCTGGAGGACGCCACTCCGGTACGAGCCGCGCTGCGGATCCGCAACGTACACCGGGCCGTCGGCACCATGCTCGGCAGCGAGGTCACGAAGCGGTACGGCGGCAAGGGCCTCCCCGAGGACACGATCGACCTCACGTTCCACGGCACCGCCGGCCAGTCCTTCGGCGCGTTCCTCCCCCGGGGCGTCACGCTGCGCCTGTACGGCGACGCCAACGACTACGTCGGCAAGGGCCTGTCCGGCGGCCGGATCGTGGTACGCCCCGACGAACGCGCGCCGTTCCCCGCGGAACGCAACATCATCGCCGGCAACACCCTGCTGTACGGCGCGACCGGCGGCGAACTGCTGTGCCGCGGCCAGGTGGGGGAGCGGTTCGCCGTACGGAACTCCGGCGCCACCACAGTCGTGGAAGGCGTGGGCGACCACGGCTGCGAGTACATGACCGGCGGTACGGTCGTCGTGCTCGGCCCCACCGGCCGCAACTTCGCCGCCGGCATGTCGGGCGGCGTCGGGTACGTGTACCGGCTCGACCGGGGCCGGATCAACCGGGAACTGGTGGACGTCGAGCCGCTGTCCGGCGCGGACCGGGCCACCCTTCGCGAACTGGTGGAGCTGCACCGCGCCGAGACCGGCTCGGTGGTCGCCACGGCGCTGCTGTCGGACTGGACCCGGGAGATCGAGCAGTTCAGCAAGGTGATGCCGCGCGACTACCGCCGGGCGTTGGAAGCGATCGAGGCCGCCGAGGCGGAAGGTGGCGACATCGACAGCGCCGTGATGGAGGCGGCGAATGCCTGACCCGAGTGGCTTCCTCAAGCACCCGCGGCAGAACACTCCGAAACGGCCGGTACCGATCCGCCTGATGGACTGGCGGGAGGTCTACCAGCACCTGGACGAGCCGGAGATCAACCGCCAGGCGGGGCGCTGCATGGACTGCGGCATTCCGTTCTGTCACGACGGCTGCCCGCTGGGAAACCGGATCCCGGAGTGGAACGACCTGGTCCGTACGGGTGCCTGGCGACCCGCGATCGAACAGCTGCACGCCACCAACAACTTCCCCGAGTTCACGGGGAGGCTCTGCCCCGCACCGTGCGAGGCGGCGTGCGTGCTGGCGATCCCGCAGGGCGGCCCCGGTGCGGTGGCGATCAAGCAGGTCGAGGCCGAGATCATCGACCGTGCCTTCGACGAAGGCTGGGTGACGCCCCGCCCCGCGCCCGAGTCGACCGGCAAGAAGGTGGCCGTGGTCGGCTCCGGCCCGGCCGGTCTCGCCGCCGCGCAGCAGCTCGCCCGCGCCGGCCACCAGGTCACCGTGTACGAGCGGGACGACGAGATCGGCGGCCTGCTCCGGTACGGCATCCCCGACTTCAAGATCGAGAAACGCCACATCGACCGCCGCATGGAGCAGCTCTCCGCCGAAGGCGTCCACTTCGTGACCGGCTGCGACGTCGGGGTCGACATCACCGCCGCCGACCTCCGCTCCGAACACGACGCGGTCCTGCTCGCCACCGGCGCACTGTTCGGTCGCGACGCTGACATCAAGGGTCGCCACCTCACCGGCATTCACCTCGCGATGGATCACCTGGTGCAGTCCAACCGGCACGTCGCCGGCAAGATCGACGCGCCGGAGATCACCGCCGAGGGCAGGCACGTACTGATCATCGGTGGTGGCGACACCGCGGCGGACTGCCTCGGTGTGGCGCACCGGCAGGGTGCGGCCGGGGTGCACCAGCTCGACATCTACCCGCAGCCGCCCGACGACCGGGACGCCGAGCGCGACCCGTGGCCCACCTGGCCGTGGATCCTGCGCAACTACCCGGCGCACGACGAGGGCGGCCAGCGCGTCTTCGCGGTCGCGGTCCAGGAGTTCGTGGGCGACTCCGAAGGCCGGGTACGCGCGGCCCGCGTCGCCGAGGTGGCGGTGGACAAGTCCAGCGGTCGCCGGGTGGTGGTCCCCGTGCCCGGCAGCGAACGGGAGATCCCGGCCGACCTGGTGCTGCTCGCGATCGGCTTCGACGGCACCGAGCCGTCGCCGCTGCTCGAGGACTTCGGGATCGTACGCAATGCCCGCGGCGCCCTGGACTGCCAGCCGGACTGGCAGACAGCCGCCGACGGTGTCTTCGTCGCCGGAGACGCCCACCGGGGCGCCTCCCTGATCGTGTGGGCGATCGCGGAGGGCCGGGCCGCGGCGGCCGCGATCCACTCGTACCTGGGGGAGTCGGGCTCATTGCCCGCCCCCGTCACTCCAGCCGATCAGCCCCTGGCTGTGCCCCGCTAGCCAGGTCGCCCCCGGAGCTGGCCAGCGGGGCACGTGTCAGGAGCGGTAGAGCTTGATCTCCTCGGCGACGCCGGGCTGTTCGTCGTCGATCTCCACCTCGGCGACGATCCGACCGGGCGACAGGTCGTCCAGAGTCGGTGCGGCGTCCTCGTCGTCGCCCTCGGACTTCGTCCACTCCAACTCGGTCTCGGCCGTGACCGTCACGGTGCGTACCGCACCTGCGGGAGTGGTGATCACCAAGGTGCCGCCGCTGTCGGTGCGGTCGAAGGAGGCGATGACGCCGGACGGGTCGTTCTCGTCCTCGTCGGATTCGCCGTCGTGGTCCCGGTCGGGCCGGCACACGTCGTGTGCCGCGTCGTCCTCGTCCTCGTTGGCCGTGCCGTCACCGTCGGCGTCCTCGTCGCCATCGACCACGCCGTCGGAGTCGGAGTCGGACTCACCGACCGTCAGGCCCAGTTCGTTCTCGTCCTCGTCGGCGACCGAGTCGTGGTCGGCGTCGTCGTCGTCGGCCACACAACGTTCGGTGGCGTCGTCCGCGTCCTCGTTGGCCACGCCGTCCCGGTTGCGGTCCTCGTCGCCGTCGAGGATTCCGTCGCCATCGGTGTCGGCAACGTCGACCTTGGTACGGGTATTGCGCTCGTCGCCGTCATCCTGGCCGTCGTTGTCGGTATCCTCGTCGCGCGGGTCGCCGTGCAGCTTGTACTCCAGCACGTTGGGCAGCCGGTCGTGGTCCAGGTCCCGCCGCGCGTCGGCCTTGCTGCGCGGGTTCAGCTTGTGCTTGATTTCCCAGCTGTTCGGGATGCCGTCCCGGTCGGAGTCGCGCGGCGCGGCGTGGGGATGGGCATGGGCCGGTACGGCGAACGCGGCGCCGGCCGCGACCGCCAGCGCGGCGGTCGCCGCGAGCTTGAAGAAGCGCATCTTGCCTCCTGAAATCGGGGTATCTGTCGTAATTGAGCCGCAGGGGAACCATGGCGTGTCTCCGCAGTAGTACTCAGAGTGAAGAAGGCTGAGTGCAGGACGAGCGCGGCTTCGGTGCTGCCCGGTTGCGGGACAGCACACCGAGTGCGGTCACCGCACTCCGCTGGGGCCCGGGCTCCGGTCTCGGAACGGTGTCCAGCACGCGAACACTCGCCCCGCCGGCGGAGCCGCGGCACCGGTTGCGTACTAGCCTCGAATGCGTGAATCGACGCGCGAAGATCGTATGCACTCTCGGACCGGCGACCGCAACGCCGGAGCGGGTACGGGGACTGGTCGACGCCGGGATGGACATCGCCCGGCTCAACTTCAGCCACGGCACCCACGAAGACCACCGCAAGGTGTACGACATGGTCCGCACCGCCGCCGACGAGAGCGGCCGGGCGGTGGGCATCCTGGCCGACCTGCAGGGACCCAAGATCCGGCTGGGGCGGTTCGCCGACGGGCCGGTCGAATGGCGTACCGGCGACCACGTGGTGCTCACGGCCGACCAGGTCGAGGGCACCGCGGAGCGGGTGTCGGTGACGTACCCGATGCTCCCGGCGGAGGTGAAGCCAGGCGACCGGCTGCTGGTCGACGACGGCCGGCTCGCGCTGGAGGTGGCCGGGGTCGACGGACCGGACGTACGGTGCCTGGTGGTCGAGGGCGGCCAGGTGTCCAACCACAAGGGACTGTCGCTGCCGAACGTCGCGATCAGCGTCCCGGCGCTGTCGGAGAAGGACGCCGCGGACCTGAGGTTCGCGCTCGGGTTGCGGGTCGACCTCGTGGCACTGTCGTTCGTACGGTCCCCCGACGACGTGAAGCCGGTGCACGCGATCATGGTCGAGGCGGGGCTGCGGCTGCCCGTACTCGCGAAGATCGAAAAACCGGAAGCGGTCGCCAGGCTGGAGCAGATCGTCAATGCGTTCGACGGCATGATGGTCGCCCGGGGCGACCTGGGCGTGGAGCTGCCGCTGGAGCAGGTGCCGCTGGTGCAGAAGCGCGCGGTGCAGTTGGGCCGGGAGAACGCCAAGCCGGTGATCGTGGCGACCCAGATGCTCGACTCGATGATCGAGAACTCCCGGCCGACCCGCGCCGAGGCGTCGGACGTGGCCAACGCGGTGCTGGACGGCGCCGACGCGGTGATGCTCTCCGGCGAGACCTCGGTGGGCCGCTATCCGGTGCTGACCGTACGCACCATGGCGAAGATCGTGGAGTCCACCGAGAACGGCCCGTTCCGGGTGCCGCCGCTGCAGCACGACCCGGCCACCACCGGCGGCGCGATCACCTGGGCAGCGGCCCGGGTCGCGTCGGCGATCGGTGCGAAGGCGCTGGTCGCGTTCAGCCAGACCGGCGACACGGTACGCCGACTCGCCCGGCTGCACTGCGACCTGCCACTGCTCGCGTTCACCCCCGAGCAGGCGGCCCGCAGCCAACTGGCGCTCAGCTGGGGCGTCGAGACATTCCTGGTGCCGTTCGTACACCACACCGACGAGATGTTCGCCCAGGTCGAACAGTCCCTGTTGGAGCACGGCCGGGGCGAGATCGGCGACCTGGTGGTGATCGTCGCGGGGAGCCCGCCCGGCACCCCGGGCTCCAGCAACACGATCCGGGTCCACCGGCTCGGCTCCTTCACCCAGAAACCGCGGTGATCCACCCGGCACCGCGGTGAGCGCCACAACCGCCACCACGACCGGCATCGGGCGCTTCGTGCTGGAATGAGGCATGACGTTTGCCGAAAGCGGCCTGACGGGGCAACCCGCGGTGTACGAGTTGCTGCAGATGCTGGACCTGGAGGAGATCGACGACAGCCTCTACCGCGGTCGCAGCCCGGACATCGGCCCGCAGCGGGTGTACGGCGGCCTGGTCGCCGGGCAGGCCCTGGTCGCCGCCGGCCGCAGTGTCGACCCGGAGCGCACGGTCCACTCGCTGCACGGCTACTTCGTACGCCCGGGAGCCCGCGGCACGCCGATCGTCTACGACGTGGAGAACATCCGCGACGGCCGTTCCTTCTCGGTACGCCGTACGGTCGCGCGGCAGCACGGCAAGCCGATCTTCTTCATGTCCGCCTCGTTCCACCGCCCTGAGGAAGGACTGGAACACGCCTCCGAGGTGCCGCCTGGCGTACCGCCGCCGGAGCAGGTGCCCACGATGACCGACCGGCTGGCACGGTATCCCGAGCGGCTCGGCTTCTGGGCCGAGGTGCCCCGCCCGATCGACGTACGGTACGTCGGCGAACCGGGCTGGGTACGCAGCGGCGACCGTCCCCGGCAACCCGAACAGCGGGTCTGGATGCGGTTCGACGGCAAGCTGCCCGACGACCCGCTGATCCACGCCTGCGCCCTCACGTACGCCTCCGACCTGACGCTGCTCGACGCGGTGCTCTCCGTGCACGGCGAGGTGTGGGGCCCGGGCGGCTTCGCCGGTGCGAGTCTCGATCATGCGCTGTGGTTTCACCGTCCCTTCCGCGCCGACGAATGGTTCCTGTACGACTGCGCCAGCCCGTCCGCGTCCGGCGGTCGCGGGCTGGCCAAGGGCCAGATGTTCGACGCCACCGGCCGCCACATCGCCAGTGCGGTGCAGGAGGGCCTGTTGCGCCGCGTGGAGCGTTGAGGAGGGGAGTCGGCGGAGCGGACCGGGCGGGTGCTGCGAGAATTGATCTGTGCGGTTATCTGCCCGAGTTGATTACGCGCTGCGAGCGGCGGCGGAGCTCGCCTCGTCCGGCGACCGGCCGTTGACCTCCGAGAAGCTGGCCAGGGCGCAGCAGATCCCGCCCAAGTTCCTGGAGAGCATCCTGCTGCAGCTGCGGCGCGGTGGCGTGGTGAACAGCCAGCGCGGCCCCGAGGGCGGCTACTGGCTGGCCCGCCCGCCGGAGGAGATCAGCCTCGCGGAGATCATCCGGGTGATCGACGGCCCGCTGGCCAACGTACGGGGGCAGCGTCCGGAGCAGCTCGGTTACCACGGCGCGGCGCGGGCGCTGCAGGACGTGTGGGTGGCGCTGCGGGCCAGCGAGCGGGCGATCCTGGACCTGGTGACCCTCGCCGACGTGGCCACCGGCAAGCTGCCCGAGACGATCCGGGTCCTCACCTCCGACCCCGCCGCCTGGGTGCCACGGGTCTGAGGCGCCGATCACACACCTTCCCTCCCACATTGCGGGCGACTTGTTGATTAAGTCGATCGGTTCAGTAGACAATTGCCGGCATGCGCAGGCTTCTGGTGCTCGCCCTGGTCGGACTGGCCGCACAGCTGGTGGACGGCAGTCTTGGCATGGCGTACGGGGTCACGTCAACGACGCTGCTGCTCACCGCCGGGCTCGCCCCGGTGGTGGCCTCCGCGTCGGTGCACCTGTCGGAGGTCGGCACATCGCTCGCCTCCGGGGTGGCGCACTGGCGGTTCGGCAACGTGGACTGGCGGGTGGTCGGCGGGATCGCGGTGCCGGGGGCGGTCGGCGCGTTCGCGGGCGCCACGGTGCTCGGCATGCTCTCCACCGACGTCGCCAAGCCGTGGACCGCGGGCATCCTGGCGGTGCTCGGGGCGTACCTGCTGGTCCGGTTCGCGTACCGGGCGCCGACGGTTGACCCGGCGAAGCCGCCGTTGCGGTCGAGGTTCCTGGCGCTGCTCGGCATCGTCGCCGGCTTCGTCGACGCCACCGGTGGCGGCGGCTGGGGCCCGGTCGCCACCCCGGCGCTTCTCTCCTCCGGTCGGATGGAGCCCCGCCGCGTGGTCGGCTCGGTCGACACCAGCGAGTTCCTGGTGGCGGTCGCCGCCAGCGCCGGTTTCCTGATCGCCCTCGGCACCAGCGGTGTGCAGTGGCCGGTGGTCGCCGCGATGCTGGCCGGCGGTCTGGTCGCCGCCCCGATCGCCGCTTTTCTGGTACGGGTGCTGCCCAGCGTCCTGCTCGGAGCCGGCGTCGGCGGCATGATCCTGCTGACCAACGCGCGTACGGTGCTCACCGGGCTCGGGCTGGACGGCGACGCCCGTTCGGTGGCGTACACCCTGATCGTGCTGGCGTGGGCAGGGGCGGTGAGTCTGGCGGCGCGGACCGTGCTGAGTGACCGCCGGGCCGCCCGGGCTGGCGCCGCCACATCCGCCCGGGTCCGGGAGCCCGCGATCGAGGCCGCCTAGAGTTCTTCGGCGACCTGCTGGATCTGTGACCACGCCGCCTCGACGTGGCGGCGCTCGGTCGACGGAGCGCCGATCGCCAGCCGCAGCACGTACCGGTCGCGCACCTTGGTGTGGGTGAGGTAGAGCCGGCCGGACTCGTTCAACCTGCGCATCAGTTCCGCGTTGCGCGCGTCGGTGGTCGCCGCCGCCTCGCCGGTACGCGGTCCGAGCCGGAAACAGACCAGCGAGAACGGGTACGGCGCGACGATCTCGAACCGCTCGTCGTCGCGTACCCGGTCGGCGAACTCCCGAGCCAGGCCGACGCCGTGGCGGATGTGCGCCTGCAGGCCCTCGGCGCCGTACCAGCGCATCACGAACCACAGCTTCAGCGCCCGGATCCGGCGACCCAGCGGCACCTGCCAGTCCCGGTAGTCGATCACCGCGCCCGACTCGGTCGCCGCGTTGCGCAGATACTCCGGAAGCACGGACAACGCCTGGATCAGCTCGGCCCGGTCGGCCACCCAGAACGCGTCGCAGTCGAAGCCGGTCAGCAGCCACTTGTGCGGGTCGAAGCAGTAGCTGTCGGCGTACTCGACCCCGGCGTGGCTGTCCCGCAGCTCCGGGCAGACCGCCGCCGACCCCGCGTACGCGGCGTCCACGTGCAGCCAGACGCCGTATTCGCGGCAGATCTCGCCGATCTCCGGCACCGGGTCGACCGCGGTGGTCGAGGTGGTGCCGATGGTCGCCACCACCAGCGCCGGGGTCGCACCGGCCGCCCGGTCGGCCTCGATCAGCTCCCGCAGCGCGTCGGGGCGCATCGCGACCGTCTCGGCAGCCACCGGCACCAGCCGTACGTTCCCGTCGCCGATGCCGGCGATACGGGCCGCCTTCCCGATCGAGGAGTGGCCCTGGGTTGAGGTGTAGACCGTGTACCGGCGCTGCACCCCGTGGTGTCCCCAGCTGCCGCCGCTGGCCCGGTGCAGCGCCGCCAGCGTGGCGACCAGCGTCGCGGACGACGCGGAGTCCTGGATCACGCCGCCGCCGGAGGAGTCGGAGCGGAACCGCTTCGGCAGGCCGAGCAGCTCGACCAGCCAGTCCATCATCACGGTCTCCAGCTCGGTGCACGCCGGGCTGGTCGCCCACAACATCCCCTGCACGCCGAGCCCGGCGCAGATCAGGTCGGCGAGCACCGACGGGCCCGACGTGTTCGCCGGGAAATAGCCGAAGTACGACGGGTGCTGCCAGTGGGTGACCCCGGGCAGCACCACCGGGGCCAGGTCGGCGAGCAGCCGCTCGAACGGCTCTCCGGCGGCCGGGGGAGACGGCGGCAGCCGCTCGGTGACCTCGCCCGGGGACACCTGGCTCAGTACGGGATACCGCTCGATATCCGCCCAGTAGTCCGCCACCCAGTCGACGGCGGCGTGGCCGTACCGGCGGAACTCCTCGGGAGTCATGTGGCCTGTCATGCGGCAAACCTAGACCGGTCGCGGCGACTGTGATCCGGTGCTACGTTCATCATTACGCGGCGTGCTTGACCGCGTACCGCTTGTCCTTCCCCCGTGCGTGGGCCGGCCGTACGGCCGGTGACGAGGGAGGCCTGGATGCGTACGTACGAAGTCGTGGCACGAGTCGGCGCCGAGGCGCCGGCCTGGTCACTGGTGAACGACCCCGCAGCGTGGCGGGATTTCGTCTCGGAGCTGGTGGACCGCCACCACCGGATCGTTGCGCCGGGTGCGGTGGCCGACCAGTGTTCCTGCGGACGGCCGTTCATGCTCTGCCCGATCGCGCCGCTCACGGACGCGATGGTGGAACACGGTCCGAGAGCCGGGGAGGTGGGACGCGAATGACCAAGCAGTACGACATCGCCGAGATCCAGCGACTCGTCGACGACCTGGTGTCCGTGGCCGACACGCTCGTCCGTACGCCCGACGGAACGCCCCCGTCGCCCGGGCTGGCCCGGCTGTACGCCGACGTCGAGTTGCTCGCCGCCGCGGTCCACGAGCCATCGCCGACGAGACTGGGGACTCGATCGCCCGCTCCTCGCCAGCGTGACGCCTTCCCGCGTCACGGTCCGGCGCCCGACTACTGGTTCGGTTGACGGTACGCAGTGCGGCGCGGCCGCGCTGTCCGCTCGGATGCGATCTTGGTGCCGGGAGCGGGACTTGAACCCGCACGCCCTCTCGGGCAGAGGTTTTTGAGACCTCCGTGTCTGCCGCTTCCACCATCCCGGCGAGCGGGCTCTAGCGTACCCATTACGCTTCTGCACGTCGGCACCGTGATGCCGGCGTGCCGTGGAGTGAGTCGGGGACCGGGCCCAGGAGGTGTTGGTGGCGACCGAGGGACAGCCCCGCCGCGTTCTCATCGCGGAGGACGAGGCACTGATCCGCCTTGATCTTGCCGAGATGCTGGCGGAGGAGGGGTACGTCGTAGTTGGCGAGGCCGGCGACGGCGAGACAGCGGTGCGCCTCGCCGAGGAGTCCAAGCCGGACCTGGTGATTCTCGACATCAAGATGCCGATCATGGACGGTATCGCGGCCGCGGAGCTGATCGCCGGCAGCCGGTTGGCGCCGGTGGTGATCCTGACCGCGTTCAGCCAGCGGGATCTGGTGGAACGGGCGCGCGCGGCGGGCGCGATGGCGTACCTGGTCAAGCCGTTCCAGAAGAGCGACCTGGTGCCGGCAATCGAAATCGCGATGTCGCGTTTCGCCGAGCTGGCCGCGCTGGAGGCCGAGGTGGCGAGCCTCGGCGACCGGTTGGAAACCCGAAAGGCGGTAGAACGTGCCAAGGGCATTCTGATGTCCGATTACGGCATGTCAGAACCCGAAGCTTTCCGGTGGATCCAGCGGAACGCTATGGACCATCGCATGACTATGCGTGATGTGGCCGAAAAGATCGTTGTTGAGGGCCCGCGCTCGGAACGGCCCCCGACCGATAGCGGCGGCGCAGCTAAATAACAGTTCGATCTCACGGTCAGGTCGGTACTCGCGGTGGTTACAGGAGGAGTAAAAGGTCGGGTAGTGTCCCGCGCCACAGGCTGCGAAGTTGGGCCGACCGGTTGGTGCTCGCTCGGACCCGTTCGAACACGCAGTTGAAGGCGCGCCAGAGTTCCATCGTATGGAGGAGGCAGAGAGCCTTGAAGCGAAACACAATACGGGTGATCGGCGGCGTCGCGCTGTCGCTGGCACTCGCCGCGGCAATGACTGCTTGCGGCACGGCAAAACCAGGCGCCGAGGGTGGCGCCAAGTGCAAGGGCAAGATCGGATTCTTCGGGGCGCTCAGTGGTGGCAACGCGAGTGTCGTGCTCCCGTCCCGGGACGGCGCCAAGCTCGCGTTCAAGCAGTTCAAGGAGAAGAACAAGGACTGCAAGGACGTCAAGATGGTCGAGTTCGACACCGAGGGTGACCCCGCCAAGGCCTCCCCGGTGGCTTCCAAGATCGCATCGGACAAGACCTTCATCGGCACCATCGGTGGGGCGTTCTCGGGTGAGACCCGGGCGACCAAGAAGACGTTCGACGAGGCCGGCGTGACGATGGTCAGCGCCTCGGCGACGGCGACCGACCTGACCGCACAGGACCCGGCGAAGGTGTTCCACCGGGTGGTCGGCCACGACGAGTTCCAGGGCGCGGCGGTCGGTAAGTACCTGGTCGAGGTCCTGAAGGCGAAGAAGGCCTTCGTGGTCGACGACGGCACCACGTACGGCAAGCCGCTCGCCGACAAGGTGGTGGAGACCGCTGGCAGCGCGGTCGCCTCACGTGACCACGTGCAGGAGAAGCAGACAGACTTCGCCTCCACCGTGGCCAAGGTCAAGAATGCCAAGGCCGATGCGGTGTTCTACGCCGGCTACGCCAACGAGGCCGGTCCGTTCCTGAAGCAGCTGCGCGGCGCCGGTCTGAAGATCCCGTTCGTCGGTGGTGACGGTCTGTACGGTGCCGACTTCCCGGAGGCGGCTGGCTCGCAGTCCGAGGGCGCGATCATCACCTGCCCGTGTCTGCCGGCAGAGAAGGCCAGCGGCAGCTTCGCCGAGGACTTCAAGGCCGAGTACGGCGAAGACCCGGGCGCGTACGCGGCTGAGGGCTACGATGCGGCCAACGTCTTCCTCGACGGCATCAAGGCCGGCAAGACCACGCGCGAGTCGCTGCTGAAGTACGTCGACTCGTACGACAAGGCCGGCGTCACCAAGCACATCAAGTTCGACGACAAGGGTGACGTCGACGAGGCCAACGTGGTGATCTGGGCGTACAAGATCGAGGGCGGGAAGCTGGTCCCTGACCAGGAGATCTCCCTCAAGTAAGTGATCGAACGACAGAATCGGTGCGGCCGGGGGCTTGCGTTCCCGGCCGCACCGCCTGCGATGGAGCTCCCGTGAATTGGCAGAACCTTTTCGAGCACCTAGGCGACCAGACCGTCAACGGTCTGTCCAAGGGATCGATTTACGCACTCGTGGCGCTGGGTTACACCCTCGTCTACGGCGTCCTGAAACTCATCAACTTTGCGCACTCGGAAGTCTTCATGGTGGGCACCTGGACGGTGCTCGGCGTGTATTCCGTACTCGGCGCAACCGAATCGGACGCTGGCTCCGCCGTCGTCCTGGTCTTCCTGCTGGCTGCGGTGATCGCAGCGGCGCTGGCGTCCGGAAGTGTCGCCCTGGTGATCGAACGGATCGCGTACCGGCCGCTGCGGCGGCGTAACGCCCCCAGTCTGATCTTCCTGATCACCGCCATCGGGTTCTCATTGGCGCTGATGGAGGTCTTCGGCTTCGTACTGCGGAAGTTCTTCGGGCGCCCGTTCGGACGCGGAACGGTCGACATGCCGACCCTGGTCAACCGGTCGGAGTGGATACACCTCGGCGGCACCACCATCACCAATATCGACGTGATCGTGATCGCCGCGGCGCTGGCGATGATGATCGGCCTGGACCAGTTCATCAACCAGACCCGGCTGGGGCGTGGCGTACGCGCCGTGGCCCAGGACCCGGACACGGCAGCGCTGATGGGCATCGACAAGGACCGGGTCATCATGTTGATCTTCGTGTTGGGCGGTGGCCTTGCCGGTGTGGCGGCGCTGCTGTTCACCATGAAGTTCTCCATCACGAAGTTCGACATCGGCTTCGTGCTCGGCCTGAAGGCGTTCACCGCCGCGGTGCTCGGCGGCATCGGCAACATCCGCGGTGCTCTGGTCGGTGGTCTCGTGCTCGGCGTGGTCGAGGTGTACTCGTCCGCGCTGATCAGCTCCAACTGGGAGGACGTCACGGCCTTCATCGTCCTGGTGGTCGTGCTGATGTTCCGGCCCACCGGAATTCTGGGTGAGTCGCTCGGGAAGGCGCGCGTGTGATGACGAGCAGAGTTCGCGACCTCGACGATGCACGAGCTCGCTACATGCGCGAGATGCGCAGCCGATGGAGCGCTATGCCGGTGTGGTGGCGGCGTGCCGGCTTCGTGGCGCTGGTGGTGTTCCTGTTCTACCTGCCGTGGGTGAACCAGTACCCGTTGGCGTACCTCCGTACCGACATCGTCGAGGAGGGCTCGGACTGGTCGAGCACGCTGTTCACCATCTCCGTCTACGTGATCGTCGCGATGGGTCTGAACATCGTGATCGGGCTGGCCGGCCTGCTCGACCTCGGCTATGTCGGCTTCTTCGCGGTCGGCGCGTACTCGGTGGCGCTGTTCGGTTCGCCCTCCTCGCCCGTGACGCATTGGATTCAGAAGGAGTACAACCTGCCCCAGGAGTGGGCGGTCAGCTGGGCGGTCTGCGTACCCATCGCGATGACACTCACGATGATTTCCGGAGTGATCCTGGGATGGCCGACGCTTCGGCTGCGCGGCGACTACCTGGCGATCGTCACGCTCGGCTTCGGTGAGATCATCCGGATCATCGCGCGGAACTCGGAATTCACGGGCGGGCCGACCGGCGTTCCCAACATCCCGGGTCCCCCTGGCACGTTGCCGGGCGGCAAGCATCTGTTCGGGGTGGTGGACATCTACTGGTGGTACTACCTGGTCCTGGTGTTCCTACTGATCTTCGTATTCCTGGTGCGCCGACTGGAGAACAGTCGGGTGGGTCGCGCGTGGGTGGCGATCCGGGAGGACGAGGACGCCGCGGAGGTCATGGGGGTGCCGGCCTTCAAGTTCAAGCTCTGGGCCTTCGCGATGGGCGCCGCGCTCGGCGGGTTCTCCGGCTTGATGTTCGCCAGCCGGCAGACCTTCATCGATCCGGGAAACTTCCTGCTGAACCTCTCCATCCTGTTCGTGGCGAGTGTGGTGCTCGGCGGCTCCGGCAACCTGCTCGGGGTCACCTTCGGTGCGATCCTCTTGTGGTATCTGCCTGAGCGTTTCCGAGGCTTCCAGGACTGGCGACCCTTCATGTTCGCGGTGGCGCTGATCGTGGTCATGATCCTGCGGCCGCAGGGACTGATCCCGAGTCGTCGCCGGGTCCGTGAGTTCGCCGATCGGAAGAAGCAAGCGGAGGAGGTGACGGTAAGTGCCTGAGCTGTCTGACACCACAATCACGGATGACCGTCGGGCGCTTCTGCAGGTGCAGGACGTCACGCTGAGATTCGGCGGCGTGGTGGCGCTCGACAACGTCAACTTCACCCTCTACCAGGGCGAGATCCTCGGTCTGATCGGCCCCAACGGGGCGGGCAAGACCACCTGCTTCAACGCCATGACGGGGGTCTACCGGCCGACCTCCGGCGAGATCCGGTTCGACGGTGTCTCGGTAACCGGGCGCAAGAAGTACCAGATCACCCGGATGGGCATCGCCCGTACGTTCCAGAACATCCGGTTGTTCCCCGAGATGACCGCGCTCGAGAACGTCATGGTGGGGACCGACTCGCGGCACAAGACGAGTGTGGTCGGCGCACTGTTCCGGCTGTACCGGGTCCGTGCCAGCGAGGACGAGCTGCCGGAGGTGACCGCCTCGGGCGGTCCCGTCCGGTTCTGGCAAGAGCTCCGTCGCGCCGGCGCCAAGGCGTTCGGCATCTCGCGTCACACGCTCGAGGAGCGGGCCGGCTACGAGAAGGGGATGGAGCTGCTGCGGTTCGTCGGCGTAGCCGACCGGGCCAACGAGGTGGCCCGTAACCTGCCGTACGGGTATCAGCGGCGGCTGGAGATCGCGCGCGCGTTGGCGACCGAGCCGAAGTTGATCTGCCTGGACGAGCCTGCGGCGGGCTTCAACCCGGTGGAGAAGGAGAATCTGCTCAAGCTGATCAAGCAGATTCGGGACCGGGGCTACACCGTGCTGCTCATCGAGCACGACATGCGGCTGGTCATGGGTGTCACCGACCGGATCGTGGTTTTGGAGTTCGGCAAGAAGATCGCCGAGGGATCGCCGGCCGAGGTGGCCCACGATCCCAAGGTGATCGCCGCGTACCTGGGGGTGCCCGAAGATGCTGCTTGAACTGACCGATGTGCACCTGTCGTACGGCAGGATCGAGGCGTTGCACGGCATCAACCTGCAGGTGGACGACGGCGAGATCGTGGCGCTGATCGGCGCGAACGGCGCCGGGAAGACATCCACGATGCGCGCCATCTCCGGGCTGCACGCGGTGGCCGGCGGGAACATCAAGTTCGCCGGCGAGGACATCACCAGGCTGCGGGCCGACCAACGCGTACGCAAGGGGATGTGCCTGTCGCCCGAAGGCCGCCAGATCTTCCCCGGAATGACCGTGACCGAGAACCTCGACATGGGCGCCTACACCCGTACCGACAAGGCGGCCAGTGCCAAGGACCGGGACCGGGTGTTCTCGCTGTTTCCGCGGCTCGCCGAGCGGCGTCGCCAGGCGGGGGGCACGCTGTCCGGAGGGGAGCAGCAGATGTTGGCGATCGGGCGTGCTCTGATGGCACGGCCGAAGCTGCTGCTGCTCGACGAGCCCTCGATGGGTCTCGCGCCGATGCTGATCCAGCAGATCTTCTCCACCATCGAGGAGATCGTCGAACAGGGCACCCCGATCCTGGTGGTGGAGCAGAACGCCCAGCAGGCGCTGTCCCGCGCGCACCGGGCGTACGTCATGGAGACCGGCCGGATCGTCAGCAGTGGCACCGGCCAGGAGTTGCTGCACGACCCGAGCGTGCGGGAGGCGTACCTCGGGGTCGCCTGAGCCGCTGTACGATCGCTGATTCCCGCCCCCTGGCAGGCGCGCCCCGTGCGCGGATTGTCAGGGGGCGAGACTAGGGTCGACGCGTGACGGATTCCACCGCGACGGCCTCGAGCTCGGCGGCCACGAGACTGCTGCTGCTCGACGGACACTCCCTTGCGTACCGAGCGTTCTTCGCCCTTCCGGTGGAGAACTTCTCCACCTCCACCGGCCAGCCGACGAACGCCGTGTACGGCTTCACGTCGATGCTGATCAACATGCTGCGCGACGAGCAGCCGACCCACATCGCGGTGGCGTTCGACGTGTCACGGCGCTCCTTCCGTACCGAGCAGTACGCCGCCTACAAGGCAGGCCGTTCGGAGACCCCGACGGACTTCAAGGGCCAGGTCAGCCTGATCCAGGAGGTGCTCGCGGCGCTCCGGATCCCCACCGTGAGCCTCGAGGGGTACGAGGCCGACGACGTGATCGCGACCCTGACCGAGCAGGCGCGGTCCACCGGCGCACAGGTGCTGATCTCGACCGGCGACCGGGACGCCTTCCAGCTCATCGACGACCTGGTCACCGTGCTCTATCCGAAGCGCGGCGTCTCGGAGATCACCCGGATGACCCCGGCCGAGGTGATGGAGCGCTACGGCGTACCGCCGGAGCGGTACTGCGACCTCGCCGCGCTGGTCGGCGACAAGTCCGACAACCTGGAAGGCGTCCCCGGTGTCGGCGCCAAGACCGCGGCGAAGTGGATCAGTGCGTACGGCTCACTGGAGGGGCTGGTGGCGCATGTCGACGAGGTCAAGGGGAAGGCCGGCGAGAGCCTCCGTGCGCACCTCGCGGACGTGATGCGAAATTCCCAACTCAACTGTCTGGTACGAGATCTCGAGCTGCCGCTCAGCCCGGTGGACCTGCAGTGGCCCGGCTGGGATCGCGAAGAAGTGCACCGGGTGTTCGACACGCTGCAGTTCCGGGTGCTGCGGGACCGGCTCTACCAGTACCTCGAGCCGGTGGCGCCAGAGGCGGAGTCCGGCTTCGACATCGCCGGCACCGTGCTGGGCTCGGGCCAGGTCGCGGGCTGGCTCGCCGAGCACGTGGTGTCCGGGCAGCGGACCGGGCTGGCGGTGACCGGAAGCTTCGGGCGGGGCACCGGCGACGTCGCCGCGGTGGCGATCGCCAGCGGCGCCGGGCCGGCCGCGTGGTTGGCGCCGGAGCGGCTCGACGAGTCCGATGACCGGGCGTTCGGGGAGTTCCTCGCCGATCCGCAGCGGCCGAAGGTGATCCACGACGCGAAGCAGGCGATGCTCGGCCTGGCCGCGCACGGCTGGCAGCTTGCCGGCCTGGACTTCGACACCTCGCTCGGTGCGTACCTGGTACGCCCGGACCAGCGCTCGTACGACCTGGCGGATCTCGCGCTGCGGCATCTGCACCGGGAGTTGCGGCTCGACGAGGCCGACAACGGGCAGCTCACCCTCGACGGCCTCGACGGACAGCTCGGCGAGGAGGGTGTCGAGCACCAGTTGATGCTGCAGGCCAGGGCGACCCTCGACCTGGCCGAGGCGCTGGAGGCCGAGCTCGAACAGCGGGGCGGCACCAGACTGCTGCGCGAGGTGGAGCTGCCGCTGATCGACGTACTCGGCCGGATGGAGCAGATCGGCATCGCCGCCGACGTCGACTACCTGACCGATCTGGAGGCGCACTTCGCGGGCGAGGTCAAGGCGGCGGCGCAGGCGGCGTACGAGGTGGTGGGTCGGGAGTTCAACCTGGGCTCGCCGAAGCAGCTGCAGCAGGTGCTGTTCGACGAGTTGGAGCTGCCGAAGACGAAGCGGATCAAGACCGGCTACACCACGGACGCCGACGCGCTGCAGAACCTGTACGTGTCGACCGGCCATCCGGTGTTGGAGCACCTGCTGCGGCACCGCGACGTGGCGAAGCTGAAGTCTACTGTGGACGGTCTGCTGAAGTCGGTGAGTCCGGACGGCCGGATCCACACCACCTTCTACCAGACGGTCGCCGCGACCGGGCGGCTGTCCTCGACCGATCCGAACCTGCAGAACGTCCCGATCCGTACGGAGGAGGGGCGGCGGATCAGGCGGGCCTTCGTGGTGGGGGAGGGGTACGACTGCCTGCTCACCGCCGACTACAGCCAGATCGAGATGCGGATCATGGCGGACCTGTCCGTCGACGCCGGGATCATCGAGGCGTTCAACTCGGGTTTCGACTTCCACGCCACCACCGCGGCGAAGGTGTTCAGCGTGCCCGCCGAAGAGGTGACCGGCGAGCAGCGGCGCCGGATCAAGGCGATGAACTACGGCCTCGCCTACGGACTGTCGGCGTACGGGCTGTCGAATCAGCTGGGCATCTCGCCGGACGAGGCCCGGGTTCTGATGGAGGAGTACTTCGAGCGGTTCGGCGGCGTACGGGACTACCTTCGGGCGATCGTGGCGCAGGCGCGGCAGGACGGCTACACCGAGACGATCATGGGGCGCCGGCGGTATCTTCCCGACCTGGTCAGCGACAATCGGCAACGCCGCGAGATGGCCGAGCGGATGGCGCTCAACGCCCCGATCCAGGGCTCGGCGGCGGACATCATCAAGGTGGCGATGCTGCGGGTCGACCGGGCGTTGCGTACCGAGGGGCTGCGCTCCCGGATGCTGCTGCAGGTGCACGACGAGTTGGTGTTCGAGGTGGTGGACAGCGAGCGCGCCACGGTCGAGGCGCTGGTCAGACGCGAGATGGGCGGTGCCCAGCAGCTGTCCGTGCCGCTGGAGGTGTCGATCGGCGTAGGCCGCGACTGGGACGCCGCCGGTCACTGACCCCGTGCCGCCCGCGTCCAGATCGAGCGGACCGGTTGAAGGTCGACTTCGCGCTGGGCTCGGCTCCGTCGGCGAACCCGTACGCGACATACTGGTGCAAGTCGACGGGAGGTGAGGCGGATGCTGGGCGATCTGCTGGGCGTGGCGGCTCGGGCCGCCGAGCTGGCGCGCCAGGTGCCCGGCGTACGGGAGACCACCGAACTGGCCCGTCAGGTTCCCGGCGTACGCGAGGCGGAGCGGGTGGTGGAGCAGGTGCAGCGCGGCGCCATCCGGGAAATGCGCGAACTGCTCGACCAGCTCGACGGAGACACCGCGCGCCCGGCGATCGAAGGCGACACGCTGCCGCATCAGCTGTCAGGCGTACCGGTGGGGTCGGGTCGGTCGTCGGGCGACGAGTACGTGGCCGTGCCGCACCGTACCCGGTCGCCGAACGAGGCGGGGGCGTTGCTCACCGATCTGCTGGACCGCTCGCTGGACCAGAACAAGAGCCAGGCACGGCAGGCCCTTTACCAGAGGACGCTGCGCCAGCTCGTCCCCGACGAGGCCCGGATCCTCGCGGCGCTGTCGGACGGCTCCGCGTACCCGATGGTCGATCTTGTGGTGCGCAACGCCGTGGGCGCGGTACGCCACCGCGTGCTGGAGTACGTCTCCACCGTCGGCCGTTCGGCGGGCGTGGCGTTGCCCGACGAGGTGCCGGTCTACGTCGGTCACCTGCGCTCCCTCGGCCTGATCGACATCGGCCCCGAGGACCCGGCCCTGGCCGACCGGTACGAAGTGCTGATGACCGAAGAGGTAATCCGCCGGGCCCAGTCCGATGCCCGGAACACGCTGCGGGCGATCCGGGGCACGCTGCGACTGTCGGCGCTGGGCTGGGCGCTGTGGCGGGAGTGCATGCCCGAGGAGGAAGATCCGGCCGCGATGATTGCGCCGGGCCGGGAAGAGACGGTAGACACGCCGTAACTGGCTGCGGCATCCGGATGGAGATGCCCCGGATTGCCGGGCCCAGGAGGTTGCGGATGTCAGTCGACGCGATCCTCACCGACCTGCAGGACCGCTACCCTCTACCTGTCGATGCTGGTGATCGCGGCCCTGATCGGGTACGTCACCAAGCTGCTCGCGATCCGGATGATCCTGATCACGGTCGGCGCCGTACCGGGGTTCCTGGTCGGTGAGCTGCAGGTGTTCCGGATCACCCACTGACGCGGTACTGGCCGAAGCCCGTAAGCCGCGAAGCCCCAGTCAGGCTGGTTTCTCGCTGACGAAGATCGCCGTGCCCGGGAAGATCCGGCCCCGCAGCGGGCTCCACTGGCCCCAGATCCGGTCGTGCCCTTCGGGCCACTCGGGTTCCACGATGTCGCGGATGACGAAGCCGGCGGCGACCAGTTCGCGCACCCGGTCGCCGAGCGTACGGTGGTGCTCCACGTACGTCGGAACGCCGCTGGAGTCGGTCTCCACGTACGGGCGCCGGTCGAAGTACGAGTGCGTGGCGACCAACCCGCGCTCGCCCGGATCGTCGAGGAAGATCCAGCGCATCGGATGGGTGACCGCGAACACCCAGCGGCCGCCGGGGCGCAGCACCCGGAACACCTCGCGCATCACCCGTGCGGGGTCGGCGACGAACGGCACCGCGCCGAACGCGCTGCACGCGAGGTCGAACGCGGCGTCGCCGAACGGCAACGACTCGGCATCGGCCTGCACCAGCGCCGGGTGCACCCCGGTACGGATCGAGGCCTGTCGGGCATGGCCCAGCATTCCGGCCGACAGGTCGAGCCCAACGGCGTACGCCCCCTGGCCGATCAGCCATCGGCTGCACGACGCCGCCCCGCAGCCCACTTCGAGAATCCGCCGTCCGGCGAGGTCCCCCAGCAGGCGGGCGTCGAGTTCGCGTACCCCCTCGGGGCACCAGACGAAGTCGGCGTCGCCGAGGAAATCACCGTGTTCGTCGTGGTACGCGCCCGCGTCGGCGTCCCACCACCGGCGGGAGGCCCGCTGGCTCTCCAGACTGCCCATCGGCGTACGGCCGACCCGTTGCGACATGCGGCTCACCGTACGCAGGCTTCTGTAAGAAACGGAGCGCAACCACGCAGCAGCTTGCAATCGAACACGCTAGGTGGGGTGGGGTTGGACCTTGTGGTATTACGCACGGTACGCTTGGCGGCGCGCTTGGCCTGCGTATCACGGCAGGGGTGGGTGCGCGTCGTCGCGTCAGCGATCTCGTATCAGTTCGGAAATGTTCTGGTGCTTTTCATTGTGCGGCGGAAGGCCCAGTGCGAGAACCGACCCGACAACCACCAACCGGAGCAACTGCCCACATGACGAGCAGCATCGAGGCCACCTCGAGCGTAGCCGCGGCCTCCAAGGACAGCGGCAACATGGTAGCCGTCGACGACATCGGCTCTGAGGAAGCGTTCCTCGCCGCGATCGACGAGACCATCAAGTACTTCAATGACGGCGACATTGTCGAAGGCACCGTCGTCAAGGTCGACCGGGACGAGGTCCTGCTCGACATCGGTTACAAGACCGAGGGCGTGATCCCGAGTCGGGAACTGTCCATCAAGCACGACGTCGACCCCGCAGAGGTCGTCTCCGTCGGCGACCACATCGAGGCCCTGGTTCTCCAGAAGGAGGACAAGGAAGGTCGCCTGATCCTCTCGAAGAAGCGGGCGCAGTACGAACGCGCCTGGGGCACCATCGAGAAGATCAAGGAAGACGACGGTGTGGTACGTGGCAGCGTCATCGAGGTGGTCAAGGGCGGTCTGATCCTCGACATCGGCCTGCGCGGCTTCCTGCCGGCTTCGCTGGTGGAGATGCGGCGGGTGCGCGACCTGCAGCCGTACGTGGGCCGGGAGCTCGAGGCGAAGATCATCGAGCTGGACAAGAACCGCAACAACGTGGTCCTGTCCCGCCGGGCCTGGCTGGAGCAGACCCAGTCCGAGGTGCGTACCGAGTTCCTCAACAAGCTCGCCAAGGGCCAGGTCCGCAAGGGTGTCGTGTCGAGCATCGTCAACTTCGGCGCGTTCGTCGACCTGGGCGGCGTGGACGGCCTGGTGCACGTCTCCGAGCTGTCCTGGAAGCACATCGACCACCCGTCCGAGGTGGTCGAGGTGGGCCAGGAGGTCGAGGTCGAGGTGCTCGACGTCGACCTGGACCGGGAGCGGGTCTCGCTGTCGCTGAAGGCGACCCAGGAAGACCCGTGGCGGCAGTTCGCCCGGACCCACCAGATCGGCCAGATCGTGCCCGGCAAGGTCACCAAGCTGGTGCCGTTCGGCGCGTTCGTACGGGTCGACGACGGGATCGAGGGCCTGGTGCACATCTCCGAGCTGGCCGAGCGCCACGTGGAGGTGCCCGAGCAGGTGGTCGGCGTCGGCACCGAGGTGATGGTCAAGGTCATCGACATCGACCTGGAGCGGCGCCGGATCTCGCTCTCGCTCAAGCAGGCCAACGAAGGCGTACAGGAGGGCGAGGAGCACTTCGACCCGACCCTGTACGGCATGGCCGCCACGTACGACGAGCAGGGCAACTACATCTACCCCGAGGGCTTCGACGCCGACACCGGCGAGTGGCTCGATGGGTACGAGAAGCAGCGCGAAGAGTGGGAAGGCCAGTACGCGTCCGCACGCGCCCGCTGGGAGACCCACATGCAGCAGGTACGCGACGCACGGCAGGCCGCCGAGGCCGAGGGCGAGGCCGGACCGGGTGGCGACACCGCCCCCGCCGCCCCGAGCTCGTCGTCCAGCTCGACCCCGGCCGCCCCGGCCGAGCCGAGCGGCACCCTCGCCACCGACGAGGCTCTCGCGGCACTCCGCGAGAAGCTCGCCGGCAACGGCTGACAGCCGCGACGACCGCGAAAGGCCCCGCTCCGGACTGCTCGGAGCGGGGCCTTTCGCTGCGGATGCACCGGATTGCGGGCGCGCCCGCCGGGCGGGTTGGGGGCCTGCTCGTCGGCGGTGGGCTACCGGCCGACGATGTCGGCGATCGCGGGCGTACCGCCGGCCAGCCAGCCCGCCACCGCGAGGGCGCCGACGCAGATCGCCAGGAGTACGGCGGCCATCGCGGGGGACAGGTACCGCATCGACGGGCTGGTACGCGGCATCACATGGCGAGCCGGCGGCCGGTCCTCCAGTCGTGCCCGCACCGCGGGGATGTCGCGACAGTGACGCAGGCCGGGAGTGCCGAGACGGTGCCTGCCCGGTGCGTACGCCGACATCTGAAGTGCCTCCCCCGAAAGTTTCGTGGTCCGGAAGATACGCATTCGACGGTCTTCGATGTGGGAGGACGCGCCGGGATTCCCGATCTAATTCCCGGTCGGTACGGTGAGGTGTGCTGATGATCGGACTCACCGGCGGGATCGGAGCCGGCAAGAGCGTCGTGGCCAGGCGGCTCGCCGAGCTCGGTGCGGTGGTGATCGACGCAGACCAGTTGGCGCGGGAGGTGGTCGCCCGCGGCACCGAAGGGCTCGCCGAGGTGCGCAAGCTGTTCGGCGACGACGTGATCACCCCGGACGGATCGCTGGACCGCCCCGCGGTCGCCGCCCGGGTCTTCGGAGACGAGGCAGCGCGCCGCCGGCTCGAGGAGATCATTCATCCCCGGGTACGCCAGGCGACCGCCGAGCGGATCGCGGCGGCTGCGCCGGACGCGGTCGTGGTCAACGACGTCCCGCTGCTGGTGGAGGCCGGTTTATCGGACACGTTCGACCTGGTGGTCGTGGTGGAGGCGCCGGACGGGGTGCGGATCAGCCGGCTGGTACGCGACCGCGGGATGACCCAGCAGCAGGCGTCCGAGCGGATCGCCGCGCAGGCGTCGGCGGAGCAGCGGCGGGCTGTGGCGGACGTGGTGCTGGACAACTCCGGCGACATCGAGGCGCTGAACGCGCAGGTGGACAAGCTGTGGCGGGAACGGCTGGCTCCCACCCGCGAGGCCGGCTGAGGACCCCAGCCGGTGACCCAGACGATGAGGCCCCTCCGGCAGATGCCGGAGGGGCCTCCCTACGCAGGTGGTCGCGCGTGGTCGGCTTCGCCGATCGCGCGGTGCGCACATCGACCTGTGACGGTCGAGGCTGCAACTGCGCTTCAGGATCCCGGCTGCCTAAGTCTGGCGCCGTCCTCCTGGCCACTGCTGCGAGGCACCTGCGTTCCACCGTTGACCGTAGCGCGGCACCATGCCGGTCTCAACCTGTTTGACCAACCGTAGGGTGCCAGGTCGGGCGCCACGGTTTGTCAGACCTGCCACGTACGGTGGACGCATGACGCTCGACATCCCGCGACTCGACGGCCGGTTCCAGGTCGTCAGTGAGTTTCAACCGTCCGGTGACCAGCCGCAGGCGATCGACGGCCTGGAAAAGCGGGTCAAATCGGGCGAGCGGCATGTGGTTCTGCTCGGCGCCACCGGCACCGGCAAGAGCGCCACCACCGCGTGGCTGATCGAGCGGGTGCAACGGCCGACCCTGATCCTGGCGCCGAACAAGACGCTCTGCGCGCAGTTGGCCAAGGAGTTCCGGGAGTTGATGCCGCACAACGCGGTCGAGTATTTCGTCAGCTACTACGACTACTACCAGCCCGAGGCGTACATCGCGCAGACGGACACGTACATCGAGAAGGACTCGTCGGTCAACGAGGAGGTCGAGCGGCTGCGCCACTCCGCGACGATGAGCCTGCTCACCCGCCGCGACGTCGTCGTGGTGGCGACCGTCTCCGCGATCTACGGCCTGGGTACGCCACACGAGTACCTCGAGCGTTCCGTGAAGCTCAAGATCGGTGAAGAGGTCGATCGCGACCGGCTGCTGCGCCGGCTGGTCGACATCCAGTACACCCGCAACGACATGGCGTTCCAGCGCGGCACGTTCCGGGTGCGCGGGGACACGATGGAGATCATCCCGGCGTACGAGGAGCTGGCCGTACGGGTGGAGATGTTCGGTGACGAGGTGGAGCGGCTCTACTATCTGCACCCGTTGACCGGCGAGGTGCTGCGGGAGGCCGACGAGCTGCTGATCTTTCCGGCCAGCCACTACGTGGCGGGTCCGGAGCGGATGGAGCGGGCGATCCGGGGGATCGAGGCGGAGCTGGAAGACCGGCTCGCCGAGTTCGAGCGGCAGGGCAAGCTGCTGGAGGCGCAGCGGCTGCGGATGCGGACGACGTACGACATCGAGATGATGCGGCAGGTCGGCTTCTGCTCCGGCATCGAGAACTACTCGCTGCACATCGACGGCCGGTTGCCCGGAAGTCCGCCGCACTGCCTGCTCGACTACTTCCCCGACGACTTCCTGACCGTGATCGACGAGTCGCACAACACCGTGCCCCAGATCGGCGGCATGTACGAAGGCGACGCCTCGCGGAAGCGGAGTCTGGTGGAGCACGGCTTCCGGCTGCCGAGCGCCCAGGACAACCGGCCACTGCGGTTCGACGAGTTCGAAGACCGGGTGGGTCAGACGGTCTACTTGTCGGCGACGCCGGGGCCGTGGGAGCTGCGACAGACCGGCGGCGAGTTCGTCGAGCAGGTGATCCGCCCCACCGGCCTGGTCGACCCCGAGGTCCTGGTACGCCAGACCAAGGGCCAGATCGACGACCTGATGCACGAGATCCGGGAGCGGGCCGCGCGGGACGAGCGGGTGCTGGTCACCACGCTGACCAAGAAGATGGCCGAGGACCTGACCGACTACCTGCTGGAGCACGACATCCGGGTGCGGTATCTGCACAGCGAGGTGGACACGCTGCGACGGGTCGAGCTGCTGCGGGAGCTGCGCCGCGGCGAGTTCGACGTACTGGTCGGGATCAACCTGCTGCGGGAAGGCCTGGACCTGCCGGAGGTGTCCCTGGTGTCGATCCTGGACGCCGACAAGGAGGGCTTCCTACGTTCGGGCACCAGCCTGATCCAGACCATCGGCCGGGCCGCCCGTAACGTGTCGGGCCAAGTCACCATGTACGCCGACCAGGTCACACCGTCGATGGAGCGGGCGATCGAGGAGACGAATCGGCGCCGGGCCAAGCAGGTGTCGTACAACGAGGCGCAAGGGATCGACCCGCAGCCGTTGCGGAAGCGGATCGGGGACATTCTCGACGACATCTACCGCGAGGCCGACGACGCCGAGGCGCTGGTGGGCAGCAGCGGCAGGATGGTCGGCGGCGGGGGCCGGCAGCAGAGCCGCGGCAAGGCGCCGGTGCCCGAGGCGCGGTCGCGGGGCCGGGGTCCGGTCACGCCGACCCGGGAGGGGATGGCGCGAGCCGAGCTGGCCGACCTGATCTCGCAGCTCAACGACCAGATGCTCGGCGCCGCCCGGGAGCTCCAGTTCGAGCTGGCAGCGCGGATCCGGGACGAGATCAAGGACCTGAAGCGGGAACTGCGGGCGATGGACACCGCTGGGATCAAGTAGGTGGTCCCCGGAGATCGGTGGCGGTCGTCGCGTCACGACGCGTCGTGACGCGGCACGTCAAGGACGTGTTCGACCACCGGCGGGGCGGCGAAGTACCGGCCGATGTGCGAGCGCCAGTGCGTGAAGCGGTCGCTCTGCCTGAAGTTGGTCAGGTGCGCGTCGACGGAGTCCCACTCCACCAGCAGTACGAATCTCGACGGCGACTCGATGCCGCGGGTCATCCGTACGGATCGGCAGCCGGGGGTGCCGGCGACCAGGTGGCGCGCCTTGGCGTACTCCTGGATGAATTTCTCTTCGTCACCGGGGGTGATGTCGATCAGCGCAACCTCGAGAACCATGGCGAAGATCGTGACACAGTGTGCACGTGTGGCCTCCCTGGGGAGTGTCGGCTGTGATGTTCGTGGCCCACGGAGGCGCGGGCTTGCGCGGTAGTGGAGAATGGCCCGTACGGGAGGGGAGTATTCCCTCGCGGCGATGTCGTCAGCACGGCGCCCGCAAGGCGCGCCCGGCGTCGCTGGTCGCCGTACGGCGGCGGGAGAGACCTCCGGTGTCACCGAAGGTGTCCAGGCACCTTCATTCGTCGTGTCAACCGGAGGCTTCACTGTGAATGTTGATGGCTGGGTGTGGACCGCCACCCTCGTCGGCCTGTCCGCGATCCTGATCGCCGATCTGGTGATCGTCGGGCGGCGACCGCACGAACCGACCACCCGCGAGTCGCTGCTCTGGGTGAGCCTGTACGTCGGGCTCGCGGTGGCGTTCGGCATCGGCGTCTTCGCCTTCTCGGGTCCGCGGTACGCGGGCGAGTTCTTTGCCGGCTGGGTCACCGAGTACAGCCTCTCGGTGGACAACCTGTTCGTGTTCGTGATCATCATGTCCCGGTTCGGGGTACGCCGGGTCCACCAGCAGGAGGTGCTGCAGGTCGGCATCGTGCTGGCGCTGATCCTGCGGGGCATCTTCATCGCCGCCGGCGTGGCGATCATCCACCAGTTCGTCTGGGTGTTCTACATCTTCGGGGCGTTCCTGGTGTACACGGCGGTGAGTCTGGCGCTGCACGGCGAAGAGGACGAGTCGGACTTCAAGGAGAACGTCCTGATCCGCTGGAGCCGGCGGATCCTGCCGGTCACCAAGGAGTTCCACGGTGCGCGGTTGACCACCCGGCAGGGCGGCCGCCGGATGTTCACGCCGATGCTGATCGTGATGATCGCGATCGGCACCACGGATCTGATCTTCGCGTTGGACTCGATTCCGGCGATCTTCGGGCTCACCGTGGAGCCGTACCTGATCTTCACCGCGAACGTTTTCGCGTTGATGGGGTTGCGGCAGTTGTACTTCCTGCTCGGCGGCCTGCTCGACCGGCTGGTGTATCTGAGCATCGGCCTCAGCGTCGTACTCGGGTTCATCGGGGTGAAGCTGGTGTTCGAGGCGCTGCACGGCAACAACCTGCCGTTCGTCAACGGCGGCCGACCGGTGTCGTGGGCGCCCGAGGTGCCGATCTGGATGTCTCTCAACTTCATCGTCGCCACGTTGGCGATCACCACGGTGGCCAGCCTGATCCGGTCCAGCCGCCAGGCGAGGGTCGCCGCCCGCGACGACGGGGCGGCGGGCCGTGCCGCCAAGCCCGAGTCGGACCCGGACGGCGCCGAGGAGACGGACCTGGACGCGGTGGATCTGGCGGGGTTGGAGAGCGCCCGGGAGCCGCGCCCGGTGAAGCAGTCCGGCGACCAGGAAAGGGTGCGCTAGGGGCGGTCCGCGGCCGCCCGCCGGTACGTCAGGGGAGCACCCGCCGGACGCTGACCATGGTGTCGGCCCGCTCGCCGTCGAGCGGTTCCAGCACCACCCGGGTGTCCCGCTGCGACGCGTGGACCAGCCGCTTGTCGCCGGCCACCAGCCCCACGTGGTGGATCGTCTCGCCGGGACGCGCGAAGAAGTAGAGGTCGCCGGGTGCCGCCTCGTCCGACGAGATCTGCTTGGTCGCCTCGGCCTGGTCGCTCGCGTCGCGCGGCACCGGGAACCCGTGCCGCCGGTACGCCAGGTGCACCAGTCCGGAGCAGTCGATGCCGTACGCGGACAGGCCGCCCCAGACGTACGGCACGTCGAGCAGCCGTTCGGCAACCTCCAGGACGTCCTCCGCGGTGGCGGAGCCGTCCGGCGCCGGCACGACGTCGGCGGTGCGTACCCAGACCGGCTCATCCTGGCCCGGCACCAGGGCTTCGCTCCAGCCGCGGTAGGTCCGCTCGGTGCCGACCAGCCGGGTGCCGATGGTGACGCCGTAGAACAGGATGTCGCCGAACGGCGCGTCCCGTACGGCGGTGGCGGTGGCGTCCACGACGAGGTCCCGGCCGTCGGGCACGGTCTGCGTGGTCAGATGCGTACGGTGCAGCCAACCGGGGTAGCCGCGGTCGTCGCGGCGGCTCGCCTGCTCGGTGGCGACCACCTTCACCCAGTCGCCCTCGACCGCGTCGACGACGACCCGCTCGCCGAGCAGCAGCTGCGTCAGCACCAGCGGGGACTCGGCCCGGTCGGCGGCGTCGAGACTGTCCACCCAGGCCCGGATGTCGACCGGCGTACGGACCGCCGGTTCATCGGTCGGGCGGGCGGCTTCGGGCGCGCTCCACAGCGTGGCTACCGCGACCGAGACACTGGCCTGCCCACCTGGTTGCAACGTCACCGAGATCTCCTCCACACCACGTCCGACCGATATCCGAGTCGCTGACGATACGAAACCTGATCCCGCGACACGCCGCTGGGTCTCATCCACGACGCGGCAAACCGGTAACGGTTACGCCGGAAGCTCCACCCCGAGACCTGGGGAGTCTGGTAACAGCACCGCGCCGTCGGCGTACCGGACGGCGCCGGTCACCGGCGAGCCGGCGAGCCACCACGCGGCGTCGAGGTCGCTGGTGACCGTGGTGCCGTACGCGGCGACCAGGCTGGCCGCGGCCGCGACGCCCACCGGGCCCTCCATCATCGACCCGACCATGGTGCCGATCCCGGCGGCCGTGGCCAGCTCCAGCAGGGTGCGGGCGGGCGCCAGGCCGCCGCACTTGGCGAGCTTGACGTTGACCAGGTCGGCGGCGCGTCGGCGGATCACCTCGAGCAGGTGGCGCACCGAGAAGACCGCTTCGTCGGCGAGGACCGGGGTGTCGACCCGGTCGGTGACCCACGCCAGTCCGTCGAGGTCGTGGGCGGGCACCGGCTGCTCGATGAGTTCCACGTCGAGGCCCGCGTCCTCCATGGCTCTGATGGCGCGTACCGCTGACTTGGCGGGCCAGCCCTGGTTGGCGTCCAGCCGGAGCTTCACGGCCGGGCCGACGGCGTCGCGGACCGCGCGTACCCGCTTCACGTCGGCGGTCGCGTCCTGGCCGGTGCCGACCTTGAGTTTCAAGACCGAAAACCCTTCGCCGGTACGCGCCCGCGCCGCCGTCGCCAACTCGCCGGCCGATCCCGCCGCGAGGGTCACATCCGTGGGTACGCGCAGCGCGGTGCCGCCGAGCAGGCGTACCAGGGGGATGCCGAGGCGGCGGGCGGCGAGGTCGTGCAACGCGACGTCGACGGCGGCCTTGGCGTTGTGGTTGCCGGGCACCGCGTCGCGGACCTGGGCGAGCAGCGCGGCCAGCTCGCCGGGGTCGCGGCCGACCAGCATCGGCCGGAGCTGTTCGTCGATCGCCGCTTCGGCGCTCGCCATCGACTCGCCGGTGACCCGCCACACCTGCGGCGCTTCGCCGAAGCCGTGTCCGCCGTCGCTGTCGGTCACCTCCACCAGCAACGTCTCCATGCTGGTCGTCTCGCGCAGCGCTGTGCGAAACGGCGAGTGCAGCGGCGCGGTCAGCCGGCGGGTGCGTACCTCCGAGATCGTCACAACCCGGACCCTAACGCGTGCCGGTCGGCCCAGCTCGCGGCCGCGATCCGGCGCATCAGGTGGCGCATCTGCTCGTCGCCGCGTGCGGTGCTGAGACACGCCACCAGCACGTACGGCGGCGTGTCCGGCGGGTAGACGATCGCGGCGTCGTGGCGGATGCCGTCGACCCAGCCGTTCTTGTGCGCCACCGGGGTGCCGGGGGGCAGGCCGGTGGGCAGGTCGTCGTTCTTCTGCTGGCCCAGCAGCAGCTCGCGCATCTCGTCGCATGCGGACGGCGAGGCGATCCGACCGGTCGCGATGGCGCTCAGCAGGGCGGCGAGATCGGCGGCGGTGACCAGGTTGTCCCGGCCGGCGTCGCGCCCGGCGTAGTCCTCGATGCCCCGCTGCACCACGCTGACCGCCGCCCCGCCCCCGACTGAGTCGGTGACTGCCGCGCGCCAGGCTTCGGTGGCGGCGGCGTAACCGGTGTGTTCGAGGACGAGGTTGGTGGCGAGGTTGGACGAGACGACGATCATCCGGCGGGCCAGCCAGCGGAGGCTCGCGGTGCTGCCGAGCCGCGCCCAGACGGACGGGTCGGAGTCGTACTCGGCGGTGACCCGGAACGGCGGCGCTCCGGGCGCGGCCGAGACGAACTCGTCATGCACCGCGACGGCCTCGTCGAGGTTCAGCGAGCCCGCGTCGGCCAGCCGGTACGCCGCCGCCAGTACGGCCAGCTTCATCGTGCTCGCCGGATAGTGGGGCGTGTCGGGGTTGCGGGTGTACGACGGCGGGCCGGCGACGGGGCCGTACCACACCGAGATCGTGCCGCCGGCGGCGGTGAGCGCGGGCTCCAGCGCGACCAGGTGGGGGTTGCCACCGCCGGGTGCGCCGGGCACCGGCTCAGCCCTGGTGCTTGCGGCGGGCGGCGGCCCGGCCCCGGTCCTGGGCGTTGAGGACGACCTTGCGGACCCGCACCGTGGCCGGAGTGATCTCCACGCACTCGTCCTCGCGGCAGAACTCCAGCGCCTGCTCCAGCGACATCCTGCGCGGCGGGATCAGCTTCTCGGTCTCCTCCGAGGTGGACTGCCGCATGTTGGTGAGCTTCTTCTCCTTGGTGATGTTGACGTCCATGTCGTCGGCACGGGAGTTCTCGCCGACGATCATGCCCTCGTACACCTCGGTGGTGGGCTCCACGAACAGCGTGCCGCGCTCCTGCAGGTTCGTCATCGCGAACGCGGTCACCGTGCCCGCCCGGTCGGCGACCAGCGATCCGTTGTTGCGGGTACGCAGCTCGCCCACCCACGGCTCGTACGACTCGAAGACGTGGTGGGCGATGCCGGTGCCCCTGGTGTCGGTGAGGAACTCCGTACGGAAGCCGATCAGCCCACGGGCGGGCACCAGCCACTCCATGCGTACCCAGCCGGTGCCGTGGTTGACCATCTGCTCCATCCGGCCCTTGCGGGAGGCGAGCAGTTGCGTGGTCGCGCCGAGGTACTCCTCCGGGGCGTCGATGGTGAGCCGTTCCATCGGTTCGCAGGTCCTGCCGTCGATCTCCCTGGTCACGACCTGCGGTTTTCCGACGGTCAGCTCGTAGTGCTCGCGGCGCATCTGCTCGACCAGGATCGCCAGTGCGAGCTCACCGCGGCCCTGCACCTCCCAGGTGTCGGGCCGCTCGGTGGGCAGCACCCGCAACGACACGTTGCCGACCAGCTCCCGGTCGAGCCGGTCCTTCACCAGCCGCGCGGTGACCTTGGTGCCCTTGGTACGCCCGGCCAGCGGTGAGGTGTTGATGCCGATGGTCATCGAGATCGCCGGTTCGTCGACCGTGATCAGCGGTAGTGGCCTCGGGTCGTCCGGGTCGGCGAGGGTGTCGCCGATCATGATCTCGGCGATTCCGGCGATCGCGATGATGTCGCCCTGGCTCGCCTGCTCGGCGGGCAGGCGCTCCAGTCCGTCGGTCATCAGCAACTCGGTGACCTTGACCCGCTCGATGGTGCCGTCGTGCCGGCACCAGGCCACCTGCTGACCCTTGCGGATGGTGCCCTCGTGCACCCGGCAGAGCGCCAGCCGACCCAGGAAGGGCGACGCGTCGAGGTTGGTGACGTGGGCCTGCAGCGGGGCGCCATCGGTGTACTCCGGCGCCGGGATGGTGTCCAGCAGCGTGGTGAACAGCGCGTGCAGGTCGGTGGCGTCCGCCGGGACCTTGCCGTCCTCGGGCTGCTGCAGCGAGGCGATGCCGTCGCGGGCGCAGGCGTACAGGATCGGGAAGTTGATCTGCTCCTCGTCGGCGTCCAGGTCGAGGAACAGCTCGTACGTGTCGTCGACGACCTGTTTGATCCGGGCGTCGGAGCGGTCCACCTTGTTGATCACGAGTACGATCGGCAGCCGCGCCGAGAGGGCCTTGCGGAGCACGAACCGGGTCTGCGGCAGCGGCCCCTCCGACGCGTCGACCAGCAGCAGTACGCCGTCGACCATGGTCAACCCGCGCTCGACCTCGCCGCCGAAGTCGGCGTGCCCGGGGGTGTCGATGATGTTGATCGTGGTGCGCTCCCCGGAGGGCGACACGTAGTTGACGGCGGTGTTCTTCGCCAGGATCGTGATCCCCTTCTCGCGCTCCAGGTCCATCGAGTCCATGACGCGGTCGGCCATCTCGCCGCGGGCGTGGTAGGCGCCGGACTGGCGGAGCATGGCGTCGACCAGGGTGGTCTTGCCGTGGTCGACGTGGGCGATGATCGCGACGTTACGAAGATCGGAGCGCAGTGACATACCACCATCCTCGCTGGTCGCGGGGGGACTCCGCCCGTTGGGGTGACGCGGCTCATCTCGAAGTGGATCACGCCACATCGGCCGCGAGACACCTTGACTTGAAGCGAGATTCAGGTTGCAGGGTGAAGGCATGACGTTCACCGACACAGAACGCGAGTACCTCGAAAGCCAGTTCCTCGGCCGGTTGGCCACGGTCGACGCCGCCGGCCGGCCGCAGAACAACCCGGTCGGGTTCGTCTACAACGCGGAGACCGGGACGTTCGACGTGGGCGGTCACAACCTGGCCGGCAGCCGCAAGTTCCGCAACGTGGCGGCCAACGGTGCGGTCGCGCTGGTGGTCGACGATCTCGCCTCGGTCGATCCGTGGCGGCCACGCGGCATCGAGATCCGCGGCAAGGCAGAGGCACTGACCGACCAGGAGCCGCCGCGGCCGGGAATGGGCCGGGAGATCATCCGGATCCACCCCGAGACGATTTTCAGCTGGGGTGTCGATCCGGACCACCCGGGAATGAGCCGGCGCACCGTGGGCTAGGAGCCCTCGGGCCGCCAGAGGTACGGCACGGTGGTCGCCACCGGCCGCATGCCGAGCCGTTCCAGGATCGGCCGGCTGTCGTCGGACGCGTCGACCTGCAGGTAGCGGAAGCCGCGATCGACGGCCAACCCCGCCCGGTACGCCACTGTCGCCCGGTAGATGCCCTTCCGGCGCCAGTCCGGGTGCGTGGAACCGCCCCACAGCGACGCGAAGTCGGTGCCGTCGTGGAACCGGATCCAGCCGCCGCAGACGATGTCGTCGCCCGCCTCGGCCACGACCACCACGACCGTGTCGCCGTCGCCGGACAGCTCCCGTTCCAGGGTGTCGGGCAGCCAGGACAGGTCCGTGCCCCAGACCACCTCTTTCATGGCACGGATCCGCTCGAGATCGGCACGGGTGGTGACTTCGCGGAGGCGTACCCCTGGGGGAAGTTGTGGTGGGGCAGCCAGCGGGAGGGCCGCTCCGATCATCACCGTCTCGGGTGGGTCGGGTCGCAGGCCGGCCGCGGTCAGCCGCTCCGGGAGGTCTTTGGGCAGGTCGTGGGCGTAGTACTTCCACTCGAACCGCTGCTGCCGGGCGGCGAAGTGGTCCCGCTGGGCGGCGATGAACGCGTCCAGCTCGGCGCCGTCGAGCCCGCCGAGGTCGCGGTAGCCGATGAACCCGTGCCGGTCGTTGCGCAGCACCGGGCCGACCCGCTCGGACTCGTCGCCGGGGGCGAGCCGGTCGCGGAGCTGGTCGTCGAAGAGCCGCAGCACGTCCACGTGTGGAGCCCACCACACGGCGCGGCTCGCGGCCAGCGGTTTACCCGCTTACCGCAGCGTGCTGTCCGTTCGACGCTTCGAGGTGCGGGGGAGCCCCGGCTCCGATCAGGATGGTACGAGGGCACACCGCACTGAGGGCACACCGTACTGAGGAGGGCTCGTGGGCGAGTATCGGGCGGCGTACCGGCGCAGTATCGACGACCCGGAGGGGTTCTGGGGGGAGGCGGCCGAGGCGGTCACCTGGGAGCTGGCCCCGACCCGGGTGCTGGACGACAGCAACCCGCCCTTCTACCGGTGGTACGCCGGCGGAGCGCTGAACACCTGCGCGAACGCACTCGACCGGCACGTGGACTCCGGACGGGCCGACCAGGCGGCGCTGATCTACGACAGCCCGGTCACCGGCACCCAGCGGACGTACACGTACCGGCAGCTGCGGGACGAGGTGGCGCGGTTCGCGGGCGTACTGCGGGGGCTCGGGGTGGGCAAGGGAGACCGGGTGGTGATCTACATGCCGATGGTGCCCGAGGCCGTGGTCGCGATGCTGGCGTGTGCCCGGCTCGGCGCGGTGCACTCGGTGGTGTTCGGCGGGTTCGCCCCCAACGAACTGGCGGTACGCATCGACGACGCCGCGCCTCGCGTGGTCGTCGCGGCATCCTGCGGGATCGAGCCGTCGCGGGTCGTGGAGTACAAGCCGATGCTCGACCGGGCGCTCGACCTGGCCTCGCACCGGCCGGACAACTGCGTGATCCTGCAACGGGAGCAGGCGCCGGCGACGCTGGTCGACGGGCGCGACCTGGACTGGGTCGAGGCGATGGCGGCCGCCGAACCGGTGGTCGAGCCGGTGCCGGTCGCCGCGACCGACCCGCTGTACGTGCTCTACACCTCCGGCACCACCGGCAAGCCGAAGGGGATCGTACGGGACAACGGCGGCCACGCCGTCTCCCTGCTGTGGAGCATGCGCCACGTGTACGACGTCCAGCCCGGCGACGTGTACTGGGCGGCCTCCGACGTGGGCTGGGTGGTCGGGCACTCGTACATCGTGTACGGGCCGCTGCTGCTCGGCGCCACCACGATCCTGTACGAAGGCAAGCCGGTCGGCACGCCCGACGCCGGCGCGTTCTGGCGGGTGGTCGCCGAGCACAAGGTGAACTGCCTGTTCACGGCGCCGACCGCGTTCCGGGCGATCAAGAAGGAGGACCCGTCCGCCGAGCACCTGGCCAAGTACGACATCTCGTCGCTCAAGTACCTGTTCCTCGCCGGGGAGCGGCTGGACCCGGACACGTACCAGTGGGCCGCGGAGACGCTCGGGATCCCGGTGATCGACCACTGGTGGCAGACCGAGACCGGCTGGGCGATCGTGGCGAACCTGATGGGCCTGGAGCCGATGCCGGTCAAGCCGGGCTCGCCGACCGTGCCCGTCCCCGGGTACGACGTAAGGGTGCTGGCGCCGGACGGCAGCCAGGTCGGGCCCGACACCGAAGGCGCGATCTGCGTGAAGCTGCCGCTGCCGCCGGGCACCCTGCCGACCCTCTGGCACGACGACGCCCGGTACGTGTCCTCGTACCTGTCGGCATTCGAGGGCTACTACCTCACTGGCGACGGCGGATACGTCGACGAAGACGGCTACGTGTTCGTGATGGGGCGCACCGACGACGTGATCAACGTGGCCGGGCACCGGCTGTCGACCGGCTCGATGGAGGCGGTGATCGCCGGGCATCCGGCGGTGGCGGAATGCGCGGTGATCGGCGTACACGACAGCATGAAGGGGCAGGTGCCGCGCGGGTTCGTGGTGCTCAAGGCGGGCGCGTCGATCGGCGAGGACCAGTTGCGGGCCGAACTGGTGGCGGCGGTACGCGACCAGGTCGGCGCCGTGGCCGCGTTCAAGCAGGTCGACGTCGTACCGGCGCTGCCGAAGACCCGGTCCGGGAAGATCCTGCGCAAGACGATGCGCGGCATCGCGGACGGCAGGCAGGAGCCGGTGCCGTCCACCATCGAGGACGCCAAGGTGCTCGACACCCTGACCCCGGTACTGCGCCGCCCGACCTGACGGACTGTGCCTGTGCCGGTACCGTGAGCCGGCATGAGCGAGGTGACGGCGCGCCGTGTGGGCCCCCACGACTGGCGGATCTGGCGTGAGTTGCGGCTCGGCGCCCTGGCGGAGTCGCCCGAGATATTCCCTACCGAGCTGGCCCGGGCCCAGGGCTACGACGAGCCGGCCTGGCGGCAACGGCTCGACCCCGACTCGGGCGTGTGGATTGTGGCCGACGCCGAAGACCGGGCGGTGGGACAGGTCGGCGCGTGGTTGCCTTTCGGCTCCGTACCCACCATGGTCGCCTTGTGGGTACGCCCTGACTGGCGCGGCCGCGGCGTCGGCGACGCGCTGGTGGGAGACGTGCTGGACTGGGCCGGGGGGTCAGGGTACAGGCGGGTCGACCTGTGGGTGCTGGAGAGCAACGAGCCCGCCCGCCAGTTGTACCGGCGGCACGGGTTCGTCGCCCAGGACGACTACATGCCGTACCCGGATGCGCCGAAACTGCGCGAGCAGCTCATGACCTGGCGTGCGTGAGGGCTACGCCCTTGGACCATGGTTCCTCCCCCGTGGACTTCGGTTCCGTACCTTCGCGCGGGGAGGCGGGCGGTGCCAGGGCCGGTGGGTTGTGTGCGCTGACCGATCGGCTAGTTGTGCAGGCTGGCCGTCAACCGGTCGAGGAAGACCCGCTGTGCCGTCACGAGCTTGTCGGCCGCGATGTCGACGGGGAGCCATTCGACCCGGTCGAGTTCGGGGAACTCGCGCAGCTGGCCGGACCGCGGCGGCCACTCCACCTGAAACGTGCCCGGTACGACGTCGGCCGGATCCAGGTCGCCTTCGATCGCCCAGACGGACACCAGCTTGCCGCCGGACTGGCGTACCTCGCCGAGGTCGATCGGGTCTCCCGCGGGCGGCGCCAGCCCGAGCTCCTCGGCGAACTCGCGGCGGGCGGCGGCGAGGGGTTGCTCGTCCTCGTCGATCTCGCCCTTGGGGATCGACCAGGCGGCGGTGTCCTTCCGTGCCCAGAACGGCCCGCCCATGTGGCCGATGAGCACCTCGACCTGCCCTGACGTCCGGCGGAACACCAGGATGCCGGCGCTGCGTCTGCCTGCCACGCACCGAGTCTGCCGTACCGGTTTCCGGCCGGAAGCCGAGGCGGCTCGTATGTCCGCGAAGTCCCGGTATAGCCGGGTTCGGTCCCTGGTGGCAGGCGGATTCGACCGGTCGGGCAGCCGGTCCGGGACCTACGGCCCTCCCCGGGTTCCGGGATGCGAAGCAGGCTGACACCATGGCGCAGCCTGCCCACCGGCTGGCCGGTCGCCGTCCGTCGGACACCGGCCCGGTCCGGTCAACGGAAGTACGTACCGGGCTGGTCGTGGTGCTCGCCGTGGGCAACCCCCGCCGGCGCGCACTGGCGTGGGCGTGGCGGGAAGTCGCGATCACCGGCGAGACCGTGACGGTGGCGCTGCTGCCGCCGGTCGCGGCCCAGGGGCTCGCCGACACCGGCCAGGAACTGGCCGCGCTGTCCGCCTCGGTACGGCTGCTGGTGCTCGGCCGCGGCGGCACAGCCGGGTCGCTGGGCGCCGGGGACCGGGAATCCTTCGGCGCCGGTGGCTGGTCGGCGATCGTACGGTCGGCCGTGACCACCGTGGTGGTGCCCGAGGTGTGGCACGACCGCGTCGCCGGCCCGGTCGTCGTCGGGGTCGACGGCTCACGGCTGAGCCGTGCCGCCCTGGAGTTCGGGTTCCGGTACGCGTCCGCGCACGGGCTGGACGTCACGGCGATCCACGCGACCGGCTCGGCCGAGGAAGGCTGGCAGGACTGGTCGCCCCCCGAATCCGGGAAACAGGATCCCGAGCGGCTGCTCGCGGGCGAACTGGCCGCGTACCGGATCAGGTACCCGCGGGTACGGGTGACCGAGCGGGTGTCCGGCCGCCCCGTCACCGTGGCGGTCGTGGACGCCGCCGCGCAGGCGAATCTGCTGGTGGTCGGTGCCCACGGCAACGGCCCGCCGCTCGGTGCGCTGGGCTCACTCGCCCGTACCGCCGTCGGCCACGCGCGTTGCCCGGTCGCCGTCGTACGACTGTGAGGGCGAATGTCGCCGGTACGGCAGCCCGCTGTGACATCGACCGCACGCCCCCGTGACATCGATGGTCCGCCCCGCGGCGTTATGGGTAGCGAGTTGTCTTGGGGGTTGTCATGACGCCTACGTTGCGGTTCGGGCGGATCGCCGGTATCCCGGTCGGGATGCACTGGTCCGCGCTGGTGATCGTGGTTCTGGTGGCACAGGCGGTGGCACTGTCGGTGCTGCCGATCGCCGTACCGGGTCAGCCCGGATGGGCGTACTGGGCGGTCGGGGTCGGCGTGTCCGTACTGTTCGTCGCCGGGTTGCTGGCTCACGAGCTGGCGCACGCCATGGTCGCCCGGCACAACCGGATGAAGGTGGAGCGGATCACCCTGTGGGCGCTGGGTGGCGTCGCGGAACTCGGCGACGAGCCGCCGAGTCCCAAGGTCGACCTCGCGGTCGCGGTCGCCGGACCGCTGACCAGTGGCGTGGTGGCCGCCGTGGCCTTCGGCGCCGCCCTGCTCGGGGGCTGGCTGTCGGCACCCGCGGTCCTCGTGGCCGGGCTGTCCTGGCTGGCGTTGATGAACCTGCTGCTCGCCGTGTTCAACCTGCTCCCCGGCGCCCCATTGGACGGCGGCCGGGTGCTGCGGGCCGTGCTGTGGTGGCGGTCCGGCGACCGTACCCGGGCGGCGGCCGCGGCGAGCCGGTCGGGCGGCGTACTCGGGATGCTGCTCATCGGCGCCGGCGTCGTGGAGTTGTTCGCCACGGGTACGTTCTCCGGCCTCTGGCTGGCGCTGGTCGGCTGGTTCCTGTTCTCGGCGGCGGGCACGGAACGCCGCGTCGGAGAGTCCCGGGACAAGCTGGCGCGGGTCCGGGTGCGTGACGTGATGAGCGCCGAGCCGGCCGTGGTGCCTGGGTGGTTCACGGTGGCCGACTTCGCGGATACCGCACACCTCAGCCGGCAGCGTACGTTCCCCGTGGTCGACCTGGACGGCCAGGTCAGCGGGGTGGTCACACTGGCCCGGCTGGCGACGGTGCCGCCCGCGGACCGGCACGACGTACGAGTCCGCGACGTCGCCGAGCCGCTGGCCCACATCGGCGTGGTCTCACCGGACGCGACGCTGGCGGACCTGGTGTCCCGGCCGGTGCGCGGTCTGCGGGAGGGCGGCGTCCCGGTCATGGACTCGGGACACGTGGTCGGTCTGCTCACCGCGGAGGACGTGGCCCGGGCCGTGGAACTGGTACGCCTCGCCGAGCCGGCGCAGCCCGCCCGTACCTTCTCCGGCGGCAGCGTCTGAGGACGACATGACTGAGCCCGGCCGGGGCGACCCGGCCGGGCTCGGCGGTTCTCGGGGGTTGAGTCAGCGGGGGTCGGGCTCAGTCGAACGGGCCCCACGAGTCGGCGAACCGCGGCGGCTTGCGGATGTCGCTGTCGTCCATCCGGTAGTCCAGCTTCGACACCACGTCGACCACGCCGCCGACCGCGTGGGTGAGGCGTTCGGCGATCGGGAGCAGGCTGCGGCGCTCCAGGGTGCCGACCAGCGTCACCACGCCCTCGTCGACCCGTACCTGGACCTCGTCCGGGGTCGCCCACAGGACCCGGCGTACCACTTCGTCGACGATCTCGTTGCGGATCGCCGAGTCGGTACGCAGGTGCACCTTGAGCAGGTCGCGCCGGGAGACGATGCCGACCAGCCGGCCGGACTCGGTGATCACCGGCAGTCGCTTGACCCGCTCGGCGTCCATCAGCTTGGCGGCGGTCACGATCGAGGCGTCCGGGCCGATGGTCAACGCCGGCGTGGTCATCAGCTCCCGAGCGGTGTTGCCGGCCGCCTTCGTACGGGCCTCGCGGCGACGCCACGTGAACCGCCGTGCCGGCTCGTCCCGGTCCTGGAACTCGATCTTGTACATCAGGTCGGCTTCGGACACTACGCCGATCACCGTCCCGGCGGCGTCCAGGATGGGAACGGCGCTCACCCGCCGCTGCGCCAACAGGTCCACGATCTGCCGGTACGGCGTGTCGGTGTGCACCGTGACGACGTCGGTGGTCATCAGGTCCCGCACCTTGTGTGTCATCGGGCACCTCCCAGGGTTGGCGTGGGGATGCCGCCCCTCTGCTTCGAGCGTGCCCCGGGCGGGGCCGCCGACACAGGGTCGTCCGACCTGCCGACTCCGGTCCTGAGTCCCCGGCTTTCGGGGCGTCGTCCGAGATGTCAAGCAGTGGTCCGTGGAGGTCTACACCGGTGAGTACGGGCGTACCACCATGGCCGAGGCGCGGCTGCACACCGGGGACGTCCAGTCACTCGGCGCCAGCCGCTGATCTCGGGCTCGGCGTCAGGGGCTGATCTTGTCGGCGAGCACATCCACCGGCCTGATGTCCGGCGGCCCGGCGAGCAACTCCGGCGTGATCTGACCGAGCGCCTTCGCGACCTCACCGGACAGGTGTGCCTGCCGGCCGTCGTCGCTGGCGAACGCGTCGAAGATGCCGAAGCTGGTCTCGCTGAGCCGGATCCCGAACCACACCAGAGTCTGCGGTTCCTGCTCGACCAGGGCCTTACCGTCCTCGAGGAACTTCGCGACCTCGGCTTCGCGGCCGGGTTTCGCCTCCAGTGTCACCAGGAGACCGACATTGGTAGTCATGACCGTTCGTCTCCGATCCACGGCATGGTCAGTAGCTGCCGGGAGGCACGCCACCGACCCCACTTGAACTCTGCAGCAGTAGGACACCCACCGGGGGTGTGTCGGACTCCCGCGCGAATGAAACCTCCATCAGCGATGGCCGGCCGGACGACCTTGCGGTCGTACCGAACCCTTCGTCCTTTGCGGGTGTTCCGACTCTTCGTCGGTGGGTGCCTAGCTCGACGGTCCGCCCGTCGGTCCGCCACGTAAAGGGCCTCAGGTCCCGACCCTGCTGCCCGTTCGGCCACACCCTCGCGGCGGTACGGCGCGACGCCACCGGGGAGGGGCCGAGTGGCGGTCCGATCCGGGGTCGTTCGGCCCCGTGATCGATGTCGTCCGGTCCTGGTTGGCGCACCGGCCGGGCGATGGACTTGAGGTGAACCCCCGGCCGTACCAGATGACCGGGGCACAAGGAGGTAATGACAATGACTACCGTGTCGAAGGGCCGGCCGGCGCCGTTGACGCCGCAGGTCACGAGCACGAACGCCAGTAAGTACGTCTGGGCCGTCGCACGCATCGTGTTGGGCTGGACGTTCCTGTGGGCGTTCCTGGACAAGTTCTTCGGCTGGGGCTTCGCGACACCGGCAGGCAAGGGCTGGATCGACGGTGGCGAGCCGACACGTGGCTTCCTCAGCGGAGCCGCCAAGGGTCCGTTCGCGGACTTCTACCACTCGATCGCCGGTTCGGGCTGGGCGGACACGCTGTTCATGCTCGGGCTGCTCGGCATCGGCCTCGCACTGGTATTCGGTGTCGGGATGCGGATCGCCGCAGGCTCCGGCGCGCTGCTCACGATCATGATGTGGACCGTCGCGCTGCCGCCGGCGAACAACCCCGTCGTCGACGAGCACCTGCTGTACGCCGTCGTGCTGATCGGCCTCGCGCTGGTCAACGCCGGCGACACGTTCGGGCTGGGCCGCTGGTGGTCCCAGCAGGACCTGGTCAAGCGGTACCCGTTCCTGCGGTGATGCCCGCTACGGCCCAACCGGTGGCCGGCGCCGCACAGACGCCGGCCACCACCGTGACTTCGAATACCCGCACCACACGTGACACGGGAGAAGCCGTGACCGAATCCCATCGCCGGTACGTCGACGTCCTGACCGCGGACGGCCGGATCCTGCAGATCCGGCCGGTCCACGCCGACGACGCCACCGCACTGACCGGGTTGTACCAGCGGGAGTCCGACGAGAGCCTGCGGATGCGGTTCTTCGGCAGCGGGCGCAGCTATGTGGACAAAGAAGTCGAACGGCTGGTACGCCCACCCGCCCCGGACCACGTCGCGCTGCTCGCCGACGACGCGGGCGTGGTGGTCGCCGTGGCATCGTACGAGCGGGTGCCGGGCGGCGACTCGGCCGAGTTCGCGTTGCTGGTCGACGACCGGCACCACGGGCGCGGGATCGGGACGCTGCTGCTGGAGCACCTCGCCGAGTACGCCCGCCGGCACGGCGTACGGAAGCTGGTCGGTGACGTGCTGGCGGAGAACGCGGCGATGCTGCGACTGGCGCGGGATCTCGCCGCGACCAGTGTCGCGCCGCCCCGGGCCGGAGTGGTGGAGATCGAATTCGCGACCGATCTCGACGACGCGGCACTGGCCGCGATCGACGCCCGGGAACGCACCGCCGGGCATCGTTCCCTGACGCCGCTGATGGCGCCTCGTACGGTCGCCGTGGTCGGGGCCGGGCGCAAGCCGGGCGGGATCGGCCACGAGGTGCTGTGCAGCATCCTCGAACACGGCTTCACCGGCACCGTCCACCCGGTGAACCCGCACGCCGACGAGGTCGCCGGCCGCCGCGTGTATCCGTCGGTGGCGGCGATCGGCTCGCCCGTGGACCTGGCCGTGGTGGCGGTGCCCGCCGCGATGGTGCTCGAGATCGCCGAGGACTGCGCGACCGCCGGCGCCCGCTCGATGCTCGTACTCACCTCGGGTTTCGGCGAGACCGATCCGGCCGGTCACGCGGCGCAGGCCGAGCTGACCCGGATCGCCCGCCGCCACGGGATGCGGTTGGTCGGGCCGAACTGTCTCGGCATCCTCAACACCAGTCCGGCGGTACGCCTCGCCGCGACCTTCGCCACCCAGGTGCCGCCCGCCGGGGGCCTCGCCGTGGCGTCGCAGTCCGGCGCGGTCGGCATCGCGGTGCTCGACCACGCGACCCGGACCGGGATCGGCGTCTCGTCCTTCGTCTCGCTCGGCAACAAGGCCGACGTGAGCGGCAACGACCTGCTGACGTACTGGTACGACGACCCGGCGACCCGGGCGGTGGCGCTGTACCTGGAGTCGTTCGGCAACCCGCGCAAGTTCGCCCGGATCGCCCGCGCGCTGGCCCGTCGCAAGCCGGTGCTCGCGGTGAAGAGCGGCCGGTCCGAAGGGGGTCGCCGGGCGGGTGCCTCGCACACCGCGGCCGCGGCCGCACCGGACACCGCCGTGGACACGCTGTTCGCGCAGGCGGGCGTGATCCGTACCGACACGCTGGGGGAGCTGGTCGACGCGGCGCGGCTGCTGATGGACCAGCCGCTGCCGGCCGGGGACCGGATCGCCGTGGTCGGGAACGCCGGCGGGGTCAACGTCCTGGCCGCCGACGCGGCCGAGGCGGTCGGCCTCACGGTGCCGCAGCTGTCGGCGGCGACGGTCGCCCGGCTGCGCGAGATCGCCCCCGACGCGCCCGGCGACGGCAACCCGATCGACCTGGGCGCGGCGACCAGCCCGGAGCGGCTCGCGGCGGCGGTCGACGTACTGGCGGCCAGCGGCGAGGTGGACGCGATCGTCGGGGTGTTCGCGGCGACCCGTACCAATGACGTGCCGAAGGCGGTCGCGGCGCTCGGCGAGGCCGGCGACCGGGCCCACCACCTGCCGTTCGCGGGCGTCCTGCTCGGCGTCCCCGACGCCCCCGACACCCTGGGGGTACGCCGCGCCCCGGTCTACCCGTTGCCCGAGCTCGCGGTCCGCGCACTCGGCCACGCCGCGGCGTACGCCCGGTGGCGCCGGCAGCCGCTGGGCCACCGTGCCGAGCTGCCCGGGATCGAGGCGGTGACGGCGCGCGACATCGTGGCACAGGCGCTCGCCGCCGGCGGCGGCTGGCAGCCGGCCGAGACGGTCGGCGCGCTGCTCGACTGCTACGGCATCCCCACCGTCCCCAGCGTCCCCGCCGGTACGGCACCCGAAGCGGTCGCCGCCGCCGAGCGGCTCGGCTACCCGGTCGCGGTGAAGGTCGCCGACCCGTCGGTGGTGCACAAGACCGACGTCGGCGGCGTACACCTCGCGCTGTCCACGCCCGCGGCGGTACGGGACGCGTACCACCTGATCGCCGCCGCGCTCGGTGAGTTGCGGCCGGCCGTGGTGGTGCAGCCGATGGCGACCGGCGAGGCCGAGCTGGTGGCGGGCGTGGTGCACGATCCGCTGTTCGGCTCGCTGGTGATGCTCGGGCTCGGCGGGGTGCACACCGACCTGCTGGGCGACCGTACGTTCCGGCTGCTTCCGATGACCGACGTGGACGCCGGGCGGATGTGGCGGTCGCTGCGCGCCGTACCGCTGCTGACCGGGTACCGGGGCAGGCCCGGAGTGGACACCGACGCGCTGGAGGATCTGCTGCTGCGGGTCGGCCGGCTCGCCGAGGACCTTCCGGAGGTCGCCGAGCTGGATCTGAATCCGGTGCTGGCCGGCCCCGACGGGCTGGTCGCCGTCGACGCGAAGCTGCGACTCGCGGAGGTCGGCGAGGAACCCGACGCGGTACTGCGGGCGCTACGGATGCCCGCCGAGGCGCCATGAGCTGAACCCACGGCAAGGGCCCCGGATACGCCGTAACCGGTTTGAGCTGAGGAGGAGGGACCCACGATGGTCTCGCGGCGGCAGATTCTGACAGCGGGGATGGTGGGCGGGGCGGCGTTGCTGCTGCCCAGGTCGGCCTGGCCGGCCACACCCGGCGCGATCCTGGATCCTTCCGGGATCGGCAAGTACGTGACACCGCTGGTGATTCCGCCGGCGATGCCGGTCACCAGCACCCTGCAGAAGGGCACGGTCGACTACTACGCGATCGCGGTGCGGCAGTTCCGGCAGCAGATCCTGCCGCCCGGGATGCCGGCCACCACGGTCTGGGGGTACGGGTCGACGGCGAACCGGCGTACGTTCAACTACCCGGCGTTCACCGTCGAGGCCAAGGCCGACCGGCCGGTACGGGTGAACTGGATCAACGACCTGGTCGACGGGGCCGGCAACTACCTGCCGCACCTGCTTCCGGTCGACCAGACGCTGCACTGGGCGAACCCGCCAGGCGGCGCCGGCGGCCGGGACATGCGGGCCTTCGACCCGACGCCGTACACCGGGCCGGTGCCGATCGTGACGCACCTGCACGGCGGCCACTCCCACGAGTACGCCGACGGGTATCCCGAGGCGTGGTACCTGCCGAACGCGGCCAACCTGCCGGCGGGGTTCGCGACGGTGGGGTCCTACTACGACACGTACCAGCAGAGGTCGGGGTTGGCATGGCAGCCGGGGGCGGCGACGTTCCAGTACGCCAACGACCAGCGGGCCGCCACCATGTGGTTCCACGACCACACGCTGGGCATGACCAGGCTCAACGTGTACGCCGGACCCGCCGGCTTCTACCTGCTGCGCGGCGGCGCCGGCGACCTGCCGGCAGGAGTGCTGCCCGGACCGGCGCCGGGGCCGGCAGACCCGCCCGGCACCCGCTACTACGAGATCCCGATCGCGGTCCAGGACCGTACGTTCCGGCCGGACGGCTCGCTGTTCTACCCGGACAGCCGCGAGTTCTTCGACGGGTTCGCGGGGCCGTACATCCCGGACAGCGACATCTCGCCGATCTTCAACCCGGAGTTCTTCGGCAACACGATGGTGGTCAACGGGGCCACCTGGCCGAGGCTCGACGTGGAGCCCCGGCGCTACCGGCTGCGGTTCCTCAACGGCTGCAACTCGCGGTTCCTGATCCTGAAGCTGGTGACGAACCCGCAGACCCGGCGGCCGGCCAGGGCGGCGTTGCCGTTCTGGCAGATCGGCACCGAGGGCGGCTTCCTGCCCGCGCCGGTGCGGCTCGGCCAGTTGCTGATGGGCAACGCGGAACGGGCCGACGTGATCGTCGACTTCACCGGGCTCGCCACGGGCACCGAGCTGTACCTGATCAACGAGGGCCCCGACGAGCCGTACGGCGGCGGGATCCCGGACCGGGACTTCCCGGCGGCGCATCCGGGGATCACCGGGCAGGTGATGAAGTTCGTGGTCGGGCCGCTGGCCGGCAAAGACACCAGCGTGCCGCCCGCGCAGCTCACGCTGCCGGCGTTCACCCCGGTCGGCGCCGCCAGCCTGACCCGGCGGCTCAGCCTGAACGAGGAGGACTCGGCGGTGCTGCCCGGAGTCGGGCCGCGCGCCGCGCTGCTCGGCACCCTGAACGCCGACGGCAACCCGGTGCACCTGGGCTGGGACGACCCGGTCACCGAACACCCGGCCCTCGGCGCCACCGAGGTGTGGGAGTTCCACAACACCACCGAGGACGCCCACCCGATCCACATCCACGAGGTGCAGTTCCAGGTGGTGAACCGGGAGCCGTTCGGCCGCAGGACCCGGCCGCCCGAGTCGTGGGAGAGCGGCCTGAAGGACACCGTGATCGCGTACCCGGGGGAGATCACCCGGGTGCGGAGCACCTTCGACCGACCGGGGCGGTTCGTCTGGCACTGCCACATCGTCGAGCACGAGGACAACGAGATGATGCGCCCGTACGACGTGGGTTAGCTCCGGTTCGAGCGACGGCCGGTTCCGGCGCGGAGCCGGCCGTCGCCGTGTCGGTGCCCGGCCACGACCTCAGCAGCCGGCGGGCATCTCGACGGTGGCGCCGGGGTGGAGGCGGTGGCAGGCCGTACCGCAGCGGACGGTGATCGGCGCGCCGGGTCCGGCGCCGGCGGTGACCCGTACCCGGCCGTCGCCGATCCGGATGGTCAACGGCAGGTCCCGGTACTGGATCGTCAACTCCACGGTCCCCAGCTCGCTCGGCCAGTACGGGTCGAGCCGGAGCGTGTCGGCCCGCACCGAGATTCCGGCGAAGCAGCGTTCCAGCAGGTCAACGGTGCCGGCCATCGCGGCGAGGTGGATCCCCTCGGCGGTGGTGCCGCCCTGGATGTCGGCCGTGTCGCTGCGCAACGCGCGTACGAAGTAGTCGAGTGCCTGGTCGCGGTGCAGTCTCGCCAGCACCCACGCGTGCACCACGGCGCTGAGCGTGGACCCGTGGCTGGTACGCGCCAGGTAGTAGTCGACGGTGCGGGCGGTCGCGTCGTCGGGC